>Ga0209253_10000109_pt1 | contig 57912 bp, 45 predicted proteins | sample FrelakmetBRP12BR_FD_187145 | JGI IMG/M metagenome (GOLD analysis project Ga0209253, IMG submission 187145) | Freshwater lake sediment microbial communities from the University of Notre Dame, USA, for methane emissions studies - BRP12 BR (SPAdes)... | ecosystem: Environmental > Aquatic >...
GAGGTTGATAGGCTGGAGGTGTAAGCGCAGTGATGCGTTCAGCTGACCAGTACTAATAGACCGTGAGGCTTGACCATAAAGTTTATCAAGACAAAAAAACGCTATTTTCTAGCATCGTATTAAATCCCGGTGACTTTAACGGCGGGGCCACACCCGTTCCCATTCCGAACACGGAAGTTAAGCCCGCTCGTGCCGATGGTACTGCATGGGCAGCTGTGTGGGAGAGTAGGTCGTTGCCGGGTTTTTTCTTTAACATCGAATAAAGGCCAGAGGGGCACGGGCCCCCAGTTCGGTCGGTCATACTCCTCTCCTTTTATTCGGCAGGTCGGGCGCGGGCTCCGTTCATGGGCCAAGGGGCAACCACGGATCCCGAATAAGAGGGTCCGCGTCCAGGGCAAGGGCAATATTTGAAGGAGAGATGTATGAACATCTACGTGGGAAACATTTCCCGCACGGCGACCGAGCAGGACCTCAAGGACGCTTTCGCGGCGTTCGGCGAGGTTTCCAGCGCTTCGATCATCAAGGACAAGTTCAGCGGTGAGAGCCGCGGCTTCGGCTTCGTCGAGATGCCGAACAAGGAAGAGGCCGACAAGGCCATTTCCGGACTGAACGGCAAGGACCTCAAGGGCCGTCCGTTGACGGTCAACGAGGCCCGGCCCCGGACCGACCGGCCCCGCACGGGCGGCGGCGGCGGCAGGGGCGGCTTCGGCGGCGGCGGCGGCGGCCGCGGCCGGTACTGATCGCTTAGCGACTTTATTCGAACGCAAGAGGGCTGATCCCCAAGAGGGGCTCAGCCCTTTTTTATTTTCGGAGGGGATTTCTTAAAAGGGGAAATCCTATCCTACTTTGATATAACTTGACAGTAGCGTCACGAATGGTTATATTATAACTGGATGACTTACCAGGTCAGGATCAAGAGGAAAACAGAGGGCGGTCTTGCCAAACTGCCTGAGAACGTTCGACAACTTCTGTACTTGCTCGTAACGAACCTGCAGGACTCGGGCCCGATCCAGCCGACCTGGCGAAAATTCTCGTCCCTTGGCGATGACCGATATCACTGTCATCTGACTTTTCGCTATGTGTCCTGTTGGACGCATCGAAAGGGCGAGATCATCATCGAGGTGTATTATGTTGGCAGTCGTGAAAAAGCCCCGTACTGAATTGTCGATCCAGGGCGACCGCCCCGGGGAGATCGTCGATTGGCTCCGGAAGAAGTACGAGGTCACCGTCCTGGCCGCGGGTGAAGATGAAGCGGCGATTCCCGTCGAAGAGACCGAATTTTGGAAGGAGATGGAAAAAAACCGGGTCGGGAATCTCCTGGCCGGCGCCCGGTTGAAGGCGGGATTGACCCAGGAGCAGCTGGCCGACAAGCTCGAGATCCGGCAGAACATGGTCTCTGATTACGAACGCGGCCGGCGCGCCGTTTCCCCCGAAATGGCCAGGCGTTTCAGCTCTGTCCTTCAAGTCCAGGAAGCTCGGCTGAAATACGGGCCGCCTTCGCAAGCTCCCCGCCAACGCACGGGGAAGCATGCCGCGAGATCATAAGTTGTTGCCGGCCCGCTCGGCAAGTCCCTCGAGCCTCCCCGTCATCTGCGGCGACGCCGAGAAATACATCACCGCCATCGCCCTGCAAACCGGCCGGGCCAAGGACCGCGGGCGCGTCGCCCGACTCCTGGAAAGCGAGGCCGTCGACTGGGCGGTACTGGACGGCGTTTTCGAGAGGAATGGCCCGGCGGTCGGAGCGCCTATTCAGGCCCGTTTTCTTTTCCGGGCCCTTCGGACCAGCAGCCAGTCGATGACGGTCCCGCCGGCCTCGAGATAGTAGGGGCTCGCGAGAACGTTCATCCCGCCTTCCCTGGCGACCAGGAACTCGCGGACCCGGAACCGCTTTTCGGCGTGGATGTCCTCCATGACGTCGTCGAGAGAGGGGACCGGCCTGAAGATATAGAGCTGCTTGAGAATCGCTTCCTTTTGGTCGTCCGGGATCTCATAGATCTGGACCGGCCCCGTCACAGAGGGGACGACCTTGATCGGAAAGGGCAAGGGAGGATCGAAAAACGCGGAGGACTGGCTCATAAGCGTCTCCTTTCGTTCTAAGAGACGGCCCAGGGGGACAGATCCTCTCAGTCGATCCCCAGGCGGATGCCGAACGGAAAGGCGCGCATTCGAACGCGTAAGAGCGGATGTCCCGGAAGGGGCCTCCGCCCTTTTTTATTTCCGGAGGGATTCCGTTATAATGAACCCGGATCGACCGCTATGGAGAAAGCCCTTCAGGTCATCGGGGAGATGGCCCGCCTGGGGATCGTCAAAGCCTACGCCATCGGCGGCGGCATCGCCGCGACCTACTATATCGAGCCGGTCCTGACCTACGACCTGGATGTCTTTTTCATCCCGGCGAAGGAGGGGCTGGACGAGCTTGCTCCGATCTATGCTTTTGCCCGCGGACGCGGTTATGCCGAGCAAGCCGAGGCCCTGCTCATCGAAGGCTTCCCAGTCCAGTTCATCCCGGCTTATAACGACCTCGTCCGAGAGGCCGTGGCGGAGGCCGCGACCCTGAAATACCGCGACACCGAGGCCAAGGTCGTCAAGGCCGAATATCTTGTCGCCATTGCCCTGCAGACAGGGCGGGCGAAGGATCGGGAGCGGGTCGTGCGGCTCCTGGATGGCGGCGCCGTTGACCGTGCGGTGCTGGCGATGATCCTCGAGAAGCATGGCCTCGCGGAAAAGCTGAAAAGAATCGAGGGTTGGAGCGATGAAAAGCAAGTCCGCAAACGCCGTTTTCAAGAAGAAGCGGGATCGCCGGCGCCAGCTGGCCCGATTGCCGTTCGAGAGGAAGATCGAGATCGTCGTCGAGCTTCAAAAGGCCGCCGTCGGGATCCGTGAGGACCCCCGCCGAAAAGTCTGGCCGATCTGACCCGATCCTTCGAATCAGGTGCGAATCAAAAGGCATCGGGATTTGAGGATGATATGACCTTAAATGACAGCCGATTTCAGGACAGGACACCAACATATTTGAATTGAATTAATATGATATTTGAACCGACATATAATTACGGAGCATTAGACCTAACAGTTGACGAAAATCTTGTGCTTTGGAAATTCGGGGAGCTAATAAAGAATTTGATAATACTGTCTAGTCCTGCTGAACGACAAGCAGATATCATCGGAATTGGAGCGACTTGTGATGAGATGGCCACTGACTTTGAGACCCATTTGACATTGTCATATCAATCTTACATTGAAAACAATCTCTTGACAGAAAACCAAGTTGAAAAATTAAAGGAACTTGACGACTATTTTAACGAACGTAGCGGAAACAAATCGTCAGACTTTTGGGACGAATTTCTTTTAGAAAAGAATCCCGAATGGCAAATCGTTCGACAGAAAGCAAGGACGATTTTAGAATTGATAGGAATGCAGGACTTGACGATTGAGTTTGATAGAAAAGAAGAATATGAACTAGCTGACTGCGGGGAACGACTTAAGATCCAAACGACCAAAACAAGATTAATAAGAAAAAGCGCCAGCTAACAGCACCTATGTCCAATAGCTTATGAAAGAGGATAGCGGGGAGTACGAATAGCCGGCGGCCGAGAATGTGGGGATTGGCCCAGGAAGGACCTCAAGGGCCGTCCGTTGACGGTCAACGAGGCCCGGCCCCGGACCGATCGTCCCCGCACGGGCGGCGGCGGCGGCGGCGGCCGGTACTGATCGCATGGGGACAGGGGACATGTACGCTTCGTACGTGTCCCCGATCTAATGTCCCCGATCTGATCGACTAAGAACGCACAAGGGCGGATGTCCCGCGAGGGGCCTCCGCCCTTTTTTATTTTCGGGGGGATTTCCTGATCCGGGGACATGTACCGAATTCCTTAGGATCGGTCCCATGCGCCTCCGTCGCCGGCCGGATGAGTGCCAAGTGAAAAGAAATCCTTCGCGATCGGGGCCGCGCTAGGTCGTCGTCGGCTCCTTGACTTCTTTTCATGGAGGAGGATACCATCACCGCGTGACATCGGGCTTTCGGGCCGGCTTGGAAGACTGGCAGAGGTTCATCCGCGCGCAGAGCCATGTTCTGCGAGACCGACCCTCCCTTCTTTTCCAGCAGGCCGCCAACCAGCCGGACTCTGATGGCCCGGCCCAGGCCGCAGCCCGCCGCCACAAGGCCGGCCTCGAAGGGCGGCCCTGGCTCCAATGGGTCAACAAGCCGCAACACCGCGATCCCTGTCTCCAGACCCTCACTGGCCACAAGAACGTGGTCAAGTCGTGCGCCTTTTCCCCGGACGGATCACGGATCGTCTCCGGCTCCCACGATAAGACGCTGAAGATCTGGGACATCGAGACGGGCCGAGAGCTGGCCACGCTCAAAGGGCACGCTCATAAGGTGCATGGGTGCAGCTTTTCCCCGGATGGACGATGGATCGCCTCCACCTCGGAGGACAAGACTCTGAAGGTCTGGGATGCTCAAACGGGACGCGAGCTGGCCACGCTCGCCGGCCACATCAGCAAGGTGTGGGGATGCGCTTTCTCTCCCGACGGACGGCGGCTGGTCTCGGCCTCGGGCGACAAGACCCTCAAGCTCTGGGACGTCGGAACGGGACGCGAGTTCGCCACACTCAAAGGCCACACCAAAGGCGTGAACGCTTGCGCCTTTTCTCCGGATGGAAAGCGGATCGTGTCCGCCGGCTCGGACAACAAGGTGAAGGTGTGGGACGCAGAGACAGGACGGGAGTTGGCGATGTTGCGCCCGCATCCCGGCACGGTCGACGGCTGCGCCTTTTCCCCGGATGGGCGGCGCATCGCGGCCGCATCGACCGTCCTCAGGTTGACGGATGCCGAAACCGGACGGGACCTTGTCGAGATGGCGGGCGGCCATTTCTGCAGTTTCTCCTCCGACGGGCGCTGGATCGTCTCCGCATCCGGCGGCAACGAGCTGAAGGGGGCGCTGAAGCTCTGGGACGCCGAGTCCGGAACGGAACTGGCGACGCTGCGGGGGCACACGACCTGGGTCACGGCCGCGAGCTTTTCGCCTCGGAAGATGCAGGCCGTCTCCGCCTCGGGGGAAGGCACGTTGAAGTTGTGGGATATCGGGGCCGGGGCCGGGCAGGGCCCGACAGAGGGTCATATCGACTGGGTCACGGCGTGCCGGTTCTTGCCCGGAGGAAGGCGGATCGTTTCGGCGTCGCGGGACAGGACGCTGAGACTGTGGAACGGCGAGACAGGGAAGGAGATGGCCGTGCTCCGGGGGCATGCCGAAGAAATCACGGCGTGCGCTTTTTCCCCCGACGGGAGGCAAATCGTGTCCGCCTCGGGCGACAAGACCCTCAAGCTCTGGGACGGGGTGACCGGCCGGGAGATGGCCACGCTCCACGGTCACACCCGCGAGGTTAAGACCTGCGCATACTCCCCGGATGGAAGCCGGATCGTCTCCGGCTCCTCCGACGGCACGCTGAAGCTCTGGGACGGCCGAACGGGCCGGGAGCTCGCCACGCTGGCGGGGCATGGGGGCTTCGTGAACGCCTGCGCCTTCTCGCCGGACGGGCGCGAGATCGTCTCCGCGTCCATGGATTCGACGCTGAAGGTGTGGAACGCCTTGAGCGGGCAAGCTCGGGCGACGCTGGACGGCCACGCGGGTTGGGTCGTTGCCTGCGATTTTTCGCCTGACGGCGGACGTATCGTCTCCGGTTCGTGGGACAAGACCGTGAGGCTCTGGGATGCGAGGACCGGCCGGGCGCTCGCCGCCCTGACGGGCCACAGAGCGCCGGTGATGGGCTGCGCCTTCTCGGCCGACGGGCAGGCGCTGATCTCCTCCGACGGCCACTCCGTCAGGCTGTGGGACGGTCAGACAGGCGCGGAAATCGCCGCGCTGCAGCTCTGGACCTGCGGCCTGGCACCCGACGGCATGCGCATGGCATTGGGTTCTCTGGGGGCTCTGACCCTATGGGACGGATCGACGCAAGCGCATGTCTGCGAATGGAGGGGCGTGCCGAACATCCTCGCCTGGAGCCCCGAGGGAAGACTCCTGGTCGTTGCCACTAAGTCCGGCGCGATCGTCCTCCTCCGGCTCGAGAACCTGACGGTCGGATCCGTCCTCGCCGCGCTTTGGCGGTCCCCGCTCGACGGCCGCAGCGCCTTCGGTTGTCCCCTGTGCCGAGAGTGGTCCGAGATGGCCGCCCCGGCGCCCGGCGCCGCGAGTTTGTGCCCGAACTGCGGGGGCGACATCAGGCTCAGTCCATTCACCGTGAACGGGGATTGGCGCCCGATCGCCGAGGCGTGGGGCCAGCGGATCGATGAAAGGTCGTATCGTCCGCAATGATCTTGAAACGGCTCATCGGTCAAACCCGGCTCGAACTCGTCCAGGGCGATATCACGCACCAGGGCACCGATGCCATCGTGAACGCGGCGAACAACTCGCTGCTCGGAGGCGGCGGGGTGGACGGCGCGATCCACGCCGCGGCCGGGCCGGAGCTGCTCGAGGAGTGCCGGGCGTTGGGCGGCTGCAAGACGGGTGAGGCCAGGATCACCAAAGGCTACCGCCTCAAAGCGCGACATGTCATCCACACGGTCGGACCGGTGTATCACGGTTGGCCTCGCGATGCCGCGCTCCTGGCGCGCTGCTACGAGCAGTGCCTGAACTTGGTCAGTGTTCATTACCTGCGGAGCGTGGCGTTCCCTTCGATCAGCACGGGGGTATATAGCTATCCGCTGGACGAGGCGGCGCCGATCGCCCTCAAAGCCGTGATCCTCTTCCTCACAATGAACCCGGGCATCGAGTTGGTGCGCTTTGTCCTGTTCGACCGGCAGACGTTCGAGGCCTACGCCCGCGCCCTGGAACAGCTGGTGACGTAGCCCGCGCTCGACGGCCTTGCGGTCGATACTTTTCCTCGGTCATGCTCCCTCCTCCTGCTTTAATTCCTTGACTTCGTTTCGCGGAGGGACATATCATCGCATCATCAGGGGCGGTCCGGATCGCGCGATCCGCGGCACTTCGTTCTGAATGCGCGGGCCACAGCGGACGGGCGATACGGATTGACCATCGGAGAGGAGGGTCACATGGGCTTGTTCAGTCGGCGCGACTCGGGACGCAAGCCGGAGCCTCCGGCACCTCAATCAGGACAAAGCTTCTTCGGAGAGGATCAGTTCCTCATCCCCCGGGGGATTCCCTGGACGGTCCAGGATCTTAATACGCTTGAGGCTCAAGGCGCCTTTCAGGATGCGCTGGAGAAATGGCGGATCCTGTTGAGCCCCTTTGAGGATCCCAGGTTCGCGTCCCAGATTCATGGCCACAAGTCCCACCGCGTCATCTGGCTCCATATCGGGGTCTGCTCCCGACGGCTGGGCCGATTTGACGAGGCCCTCCAGGCCTATGATAAGGCAGCATCTCTCGCCCGTGATGCGGGTGACCGGGACATGCTCTTTACAGTGACGAACAATATCGGTGTCGTCCATAAGAATCGGGGCGACATCGAAACAGCACTGCCGTATTTCGAAAGCGCCCTGCTACAAGCAGAGGAATTGAAGGATACAGGGCATCTGGCGGTCGTCCACGACAATCTGGCCCACTGCCACCTCCTGAGGGGCGATCTTCAACGGGCCATCCGCGAGGCTGAAGCCGCCTATGCGAAGCTTTCTTCCGATCCGTCGAGGGTCTCGGGGTCGGTCCAATCAAGGATCTTGGGCAACCTGGGATATGCCTGCCTGGAAATGGGCGAAAAAACGCGGGGTGTGGAATTCCTCGTCCGCGGCTTGGCCAAGGCCCGTGAGGCGGGCGATCGGGTCCAGGAGTCGGTGATCATCGAAAACCTCGAAAAGGCGAAAAGCCTCTAGGGCGGGCCAGCGGCTCGCAGAGACCGCCCACAGGCTTAGATCATGGCGACCGTCCAAACCGGGGACAGGGCCCGGCTTTTCCACCTCCACCGGACATTACGGCGCGAGGCCCACGTCCTGGCGGATGAGCCCGGGCTCCTCCCATCGCATCTCTACAACATGCTCTCTCTTGACCGGGACGCGGCCATCCCGACCTCCATGCTTCTCGAAGCGGCCCGGTCGGCCGCGGACACTCGGCCCTGGCTCCGCCTGAGCAATGATCCGTCGGTCGACCGGAATGTTCTTCTCGATGTTCTGAAGCTTGGCGCGACCGTCTGGGGGATCGCCTGGTCTCCCCGCAGCGACCGTCTCGCTTCCGCCGGGTCCGACGGGACAGTCCGGATCTGGGATACCGAATCGGGCATCACCTTCCTGCGGGCTTCCCCATGCGCCGGCCATGCCAATGCCGTTGCCTGGTCGCCCGACGGCGCCTTGCTGGCCTCTGGTCACGACGACAGCAAGGTCCGGATATGGGATGCGCGGACTCTGGAACCGCTGGCCTCACTAGAGATCGCCACGCTCGGCGTGTTGAAGCTGGCCTGGTCGCCCGACGGGGACCATCTCGCGGCGGCAGGCGCCAAGGGGCCGGTGATCCTGGTGGAATGGCCGCGATGCGACATCCGCCGGATCGGCAAACATGACGGCGAAGTGTATGCATTGAGCTGGTCGTGGGACGGCTCGATCCTGGCCACCGGCGGCGCTGACGCCGTCGTGCGGCTCTGGGAGCGCCATTCCGGATTCGCCTTGCGGGCCATGCTCGTGGATCGGACATTGATCAAGGGATTGTCGGATCTTGTCACGGGGAGCGAGGCCTTGAACGCCATCGTCTTCCAAGCCGCCGTGCTGTCCCTGGCCTGGTCGCCAGACGGATCTCTCTTGGCCTCGGGGTCGCGGTGCGGCATGCTGCGGCTCTGGGATCCTATCGGCGGGCGTCCCGGCGATCTGATCTCCGGTGACTGGTCGAACGGGGCCGGCGTCTGGTCTCTGGCCTGGTCGGCGAACGGCCTCCTGGGCCTGGGCGTGGGCGCGGGGCAGATCGTGCTCGGGGACCCTCTGAGAAGACAGCAGGCCCAGCTGCCGATGGGGCACGCCGACGCAGTCCGGGATCTTGCTTTCGGGCCCGACGGCCGTACTCTGGCCTCGTGCGGGGACGATGGAACCGTGCGCTTCTGGGCGGCCCGAGACTTATGGGAGCGCGCCCCGACCATGGCCGACCCGGCGAGGGGAGGACACGGGGCCGGATTGACCCGGGTTGTATGGTCGGGCGATGGACGATTCCTGTATGCCGCAGACCACAATTGCTCCGCATCCGCTTGGGACGCGGGTTCCGGAAGGCGTCTCGGACGCATCGAGAAGCTCGGTGGGCCGGTCCTTGCTATGGCCCCGGCGGGACGGGGCCTCCTCCTGGCTGCCTTCGGTTCCTCGGGAGATACACCGGTCTCATACTGGGACGTGTCGGAGTCCGAACCTGCCGCCCGGGTGACGGTCCAAGGACCCGTCACGGCGCTGGCCGTCTCGCCCGACGGGAGGCTCCTGGCCTCGGGGGATATCGCAGGGACCCTGTGGTTGACGGAGCTGGCGAACGGCTCGACCTATCGAGTTTTCAAGATCGAGTCGGCCCTCGGGAAGCGGCCGGAAGGCTTGATCCCGGTCTGGGGCCTGGCCTGGTCGCCCGACGGCAAGTTCATTGCCGCAGGGGGCCGGATGGGAGTGATTGTCTGGAATGTCCAAGGCTCTGAAGCGCCACAAACGGTCGTGCTTCGGCCCGTCCAGGGTTCTCATGATCTTGAGGCCTCTTCGCAGGCGGGATTGGGAAGCGCCGTCCTGGGAATCGCCCTCGAGCACCATCCGGTGGCGTGGTCGCCGGACGGGGCCTTGCTGGCTTCCAGCTCGGGCGACCGCGTGATCAGATTGTGGAGGCCCATGACCGGAGAACTCGTCGCCATCCTGGAAGAGCACCGGCAGACGGTGACGGACCTGGGATGGTCACGAGACGGGACCCTGCTGGCCTCGGCGGGGCATGATGCGACGGTGCGCGTATGGGACGTTCACAACTGGAGGCAGGTCGCCTTGGCCCATTGCCTTTCGCCCGTCCTGTCCGTCCTATTCGCCGGCGGTGACCGGATCGTCCAGGCCGCCGACAATGGCGCCGCCACAGGCCTGCGACCCCTCCCGTACGTCTTCGATCTGCGGATCAGCGGAGAAGATCAGTCGGTCGATCGCCGGGACGGACGTTTCCGTCTCTCGTCGCCGCGGTAGAGAAGGCGCAGGTCTTTGGTCCACTTGATATATTTCGAGGGCAGCTTCTTCCCCAGCTCCAGACCCGGCTCGTTGACCATCAGGCCGCCCGGCTCCACGCCGGTTTGGGACCAGCCCGACTTCCGGGCATCCCACATCTCCCGGAGGGCCTTTTTGATCTCCTGATCGTAGTCACGCAACGGCATGGGGTCAAAAAGGTAGATGCGCTTGATGAAGTTCGAGTCCCCGTAGCGAAGCAGAAACCTGACCGGCCAATCATCAGGGACCTCGACTAGCGTAATGAAGCGATACCGGCGCGTATATTGCAATCTTTGGCGCAGCTGGATCCGGCCCGATCTCCAATCCACGATCGGAAACAGCCAGTCACCCTTGGCCAGGGTTGGCTTCGGCTTTCGATGCATCTTGACGGCCAGCATGCTCTCCTCCGGTCAGAGTGTATTCTCCGGCCTCATGCTCTTGAGGATGAAGCCGTTTCCCGCCGGGCCTATTTATCCGAGGGAAAGACAACCAAAGCCCTTTGGTAATCCTCGATGAGCTCATAGACGCCGCTATAGAGCTTTTTCCCGTTCTCCCCCTCAGGGGCATGGATGATGCCGGAATACGTGCATTTGGCCTCGAGGAATTCGAAATCGGTGAGAGTCTCGTAGAGGCGTTCCCACTGCTCGCCGTAGGCGAGCTGGTACGGCAGCTCCGAGAGCTTGCGCAGGTTGGCGGCCTTTCGCCCTTCCTCTTCCGAGAACAGGGGTTGGGCGGCAAAATAGGCGGCCAACTTGGCATGGATCCGGGCCTTGATCTCTCCGGTCAGGACCTCCGCATCCACGGCTTCTCCCATCTGGCGATGAAAGAAGCCTAACAACGAAGCGCCGTCGGCGCTGCGTTCGTTCAGGTAGGGTTCCATGTCGAAATAGAACCGTGACCAAACGGCCACCGGCAGTTTCGGTTCGGGCGGCTTGAAAAAGGAACGCTTCTGGAAATCGCCGAACACGTCCTCGTCCCGGGACAGGACGTCGATCATCTCGTCTTCGGAAAGCCCGTTCTTCCCGGCCCGCAAATAGGCCAGGCCGCGCGATACCAGTGTCTTCCCGTGGACGGCCTCCGAGGAAAGCCGGGCGAACAGCTGCCTGATGATCCCGGCCACCTCGGGATCGAGGTCGACCTTTTCCGAATCCGATCTCCAATGACGGGCCTCTTCGAAGGCGAACTTAAGGAAGAGCGGCAACCCGTTCTTCGAGAATTTTCCGAGCACCTCGTCGCGTTGCCCTTGTTGCAGGGTACGCTCGGCGTTCTTTAGCCAGGTCTCCAGGATCCGGCCGCCCTCGGTCGCGGGCATCGGGAGCAGGTCGAGCTGTCCGTCCTCGGGGACCTTCCTTTTGAGAACGTCCCAACAGTCGGACGGCGCGGTCGATACCACAAGGCGCACATGGTCGGGCACCTCGGACGGGAGCCAGAGCAGATTGCGGCCATTGTAGCTTTCCGACAACTGGTCCAGGGCGTCGAGGAATAGCCACACGGGCTTTTTGGCGCTGGCCAAGGCCAGCCTCTTGGGGAATTCGGCGACGAGATCCTTATATTCGCTGGGGATGGACGCCTCGTCGCCGCCGCGGGCGCGCGTGACCTGGCGGCAGAGACTTTCGAGAAGGGCGCGGATGTCGCTCGAGAAGGGGGTCGCGCCGAAGAAGCGGGCCACGATCTGTGCGTTCGGATGGTCTCGCCGCGCCTGGTCGAGCGCCTGGGCCATCAAGGCGGATTTTCCTGATCCGGAGGCGCCGAACAAGGCCAGAGGGTGCTTGTCCTTTTCTGTCAGGTACGTCGCGATGCGCTGCAGATAGGCTTCCCGGCCGAAAAAGACCCGGACCCTTTCCCGGCCGAAGGCCTCGTGGTCGGCTCTTTCTTTTTCGAGGGGATCCATCTCCTCAAGTTGCGCCATTTCGTCCAGGATGACTCTGGAGAGCGCCCCCCAGACATCTTCGCAAAGGCGTGCCAGGTGGTCTGCCGTGACAGCGCCGTTCCGCCACACGGCCGGATATTCGTGGACGTTGCGCTTGAGTCGATCCTCCAGCCTCGTCTTCAAGTTGTTTAGGCGCGATTGCGCGTCGGCATCCACGGAGCCCGACTCGTCGAGGTCGACGTAATCGCCGGCGTTCTGGCCCTTGGGAAGTCCTTCGATCGTGCGGAAAAAACAGTGGACGTGCTTTTCCGCGTCGGCCACCTTCATGGCCCCGGCTTCGATCTCTTGCTCCGTGGCCGAAGTGAAGTACTTGGCTTTCAGTTCGGGCGCAAGATCGATTCGCGTGACCGCGTCGCAGAGGATCTTCCGTAAGCGGATCTCAAGGCCTTTCCAGAGCCGGCCTTCTTCCTTCATCGCCTGCCGCCGCGCGTCCTCTCCGGCATCGGACTTCAGCTCGATCTTTCGCGGCTGCAGACAATAGGCCGGGGGGGCGGCGTTGTCGTCGCGGCGGTACCATCTCTCGAGCAGGGCCTTATCCTCGTTGCCGGCCTGGCCGGGAACGGCGTTCAGGAGGTCCGCGAATTCCGCCGCCGGGATCTCCGAAGGCAGGGGGCGCCAGCCGTAGCGATCACCCAGGAGCACGAGGAAATTGGGTCGCGGTGTGATCTTCTGGCAGCGCTCGATCTCCCCCAGGCAGATCTTCATGGCCTGCTGGTCGAGCCCCGCCTCGTCGCGCACGCCCCAGCGAAGGTCGATGGCTTGGAAGCGGCAACCGTGTTGCCGGCAGAGCTCCCGGAGTCTTGGAAACACTTTCTCCTGCAGGGCGTTACGTTCCTCGATCAGGTCACTGAAGGTCGAGGACACGAAGATACGGAAGGTTCTTCCGAGCGTCAGCATGATTCGTGCTCCCTCAACAGAGGCCTGTGCGCAACATAACGTAGGCCCTTGGGGATGTCAAGGCGGCGCGGGATCCGTTCGTGACCTCATGACCTGTCATCCTGGCCCGCATTCCGCCAGGAACGGGCTCGGGAAATCCTTGATTCTTGACGGCAAGAACCCTTAGAATATCGGCAACCTTAATAACTCGCCGAGAAAGATCCATGGGAACGCGCCTTTATCCGCTGAAAGATGCCCTGCCCATCACCATCAAGACGAAGAGATCTCTCAAGCGGCAGATGACACGCTGGCTTCGGCGCAGGGCCAAGAGCCGCCCGGAGGAAGCGTTAAGACCGCGGCGGCATCGAGGCTGGTGGTGGTAGGAGATGGGCGATAAAGAGCAAGCCGTCGTCACCGAAGCCAAGGAGGTCCGGCGGCGGATCATCCAACTCCTTGAGGAATACGCACGCCTCGCCGCGCGCATGGCAGAGTTCGAGAATGCGTTCGTCACCTACGTCCTCCTGCCGGGCTACCAGCTTCAGCTGGCGGTCAAGAAACGGGAGTATCTTGAAGGGGAATACGCGCGGATCCGCGCGAACATCCAAAGACATGCCTATTCATCGACCGAGGAAATCGTCCGGGACGTCCGCCGGGCCGTCAGCCATGCCGAGGTGGAGTTCGCCGGCCGCGACCTTCCCGACCGGGATCACGAGACCGCCTCGCGAAGCCTGTGGGCCGGACTTGACCCGGGGGATCAGGATTTCGACCTGACCGATGAGGAAAAGGCCTCGATCACGGGCGAGTTCAAGAGAACGGTCATCCCCAGGGTCCACGCCGACACATCGGATGCCCCATTCGAGGAATTCAATGCGGTGCTGGACGCCTACAAGAAAAAGGACTTCCTCTTGATGAAGGCCTTTGTCATCCGCTACGCCGGCGAGTTCGTCCGCGCGGAGGGCGAGTCGGGGGCAGGCTTCGTCGAGAGAGTCGTTCGGACGACGGCGGGAGATCGGAAGGTCCTTGAAAAGCTCACGGCCAGGATCGAGGGCCTCAAGCGGAACATGACGGCTCAAGAGCTCGAAAACCAGGACGCGGTCCTGAGACAGATCAAAAGTCAGAACCGGGAGATCCAGAAGGCGATCTATAAGGAGGCGGAGGAGCTCCTCCGCCTCCAAAGCCTCCTCGAGGCGCTCATCAAGACGGGATTCACCGTTCACTGAGGCTAGAATGGACGACAGGAGATCCCTGGTCAAACAGCCGCGCGGGCTTGCACCCCAACGCGAGCTGCGGACGCTGCTCAACAGGTTCCTCCGCGAAGGGGAGGACGATACCTTCACCTGGGATTCGTTCACCGTCAGGAACGGCCTTCCGAACAACTGGATCTATGGTCTCTTCCAGGACTCGAAAGGGACGATCTGGGTGGGGACATGGGGGGGAGGGCTGGCTCGGTTCGACGGAAAGACCTGGACGATCCTCACGACGCGGGACGGGCTGGCGAGCAACGCCGTCACGTGCTTTGCGGAAGACAAGGAAGGACAGATATGGATCGCCACGGACGGGGGTCTGAACGTCCATGACGGACAGACGGTCAGGGACGCCGGCCTGACCGGGAAAAGCCTTCTCAACGTCATCGCGGACAGCCGCGGCCGCATCTGGGCGGGCTGTTGGCGGATGCACTCCTCCGGCGGCGGACTTTATCGATCCGAAGGAACGTCCTGGAAGTCCTTCGGGCGCGCCGATGGGATGCCGGGGATGGAGATCCTCAAGGTCTTCGAGGATTCCCGAGGCTGGATCTGGGTGGGGACCTACGAATTCGGACGCGGAGCCGGTGTCGGCTGCTACGATGGGGCCTCTTGGAGGGCCTACTCCAGGCCTGACGGTCTCATCGACGACTGCGTCTATTCGATGTTCGAGGATCCCGACGGGAACATGTGGTTCGGAACCGTCGGAGGAGTCAGCGTTTTCGATCCGAAAAAGGGGAAATGGTATCCGCTAAGCACGCTCGACGGCCTGGTGAACGACCGCGTCTACTGCATGGCCATTGATTCTAGGCAGAAAATGTGGTTCGGTACCGAGGGCGGGGTCGGCCGCTATGACGGGACGAACTGGAAGTCGTTCACCAAAGAGGACGGACTCGTCGAGGACCTGGTCAGGGCGATCCTCGAAGACCGGGACGGGAATATCTGGTTCGGGACCTACCCCTATATCCCGGGATGCGGGGGGATCAGCGTCGCGCGCTACGACAAGGGGGCCAAGGAACTTGTAGAGAAACTCTCTAAATATCTGCCGGAGAGCCTCAAGGGCAAGGCCCTCGAGCCGCATAAGAACAAGGATCGGAAGAAGGCCTGATCGCGGTTCCCTTGTCCGCCCGGAACATTGATTGGTGGATAGCGCCGAGGGACTTAATCGAAATCCCAGTCCGTGATTTTGCTCTCCATGCGGGCCTGGTCGTGGTGATGGCCCGTCTTGAGGAGCGGCTTGGCCGAGTGACGCACCCGACGCTTGGGGAGGATGATCAGAGTGCGGACCGTCTTGCGGCTCCAGGCCGTGAAGCGCGGCTTGTAGCTCTTAGCGACACTCTTCATCCTGAGAGGATTGGTCATCATGGGGGAATCTTTCGAGGTAGGACCTCATTCCAAAGCGTTAAGCCGCCCGAGTCAACGATAGAGTCCAGCGACGTAGAGGGGGCCCCTCGAGAGGTTTTCAGCTCCGATGTCAGCCCCGACCGCGATTGTCCACGATAAAAGGATTGAATCGGAGCGGCTGGCGGCATAGCGGACATTCAGACAGCGACCACCGGTCCTCCCAGGCGTCTGAAGGAAGTCTAAGGCGGGACGAGACCTTAGAGGATTGAGCGGTGTTGCGTCCGATAGCACGGACAATATCCAAAATCTTTTCTTCGACTGCAAAGCGATTGCCGCACCTGTGACAAATCGCTTGAATGGTATCTTCCCAATGAAACCATTTCTTTTTGAGAACAGATTTCTTGATGGTCCCGATTCGAGCCGGTGTGACATATGCTGCAAGAATTTCAGTGTTCTCGATTGAAACCACCAAAACTTGCCCCTGTAGATCACCCAAAACGATGCGCCGTCCGTCAGGACTAAAGGCACAGGACCACACGCAACTGGTATGGCCCTTGAGCGTGGAGAGCCCCCGGCCGGTCTCCACGTCCCACAGCTTTAGGGTATGGTCATCACTTCCCGAGCAAATGCGCCGTCCGTCAGGGCTGAAGGCACAGGCCCCAATCCTGTCAATATGGCCCTTGAGGGTGGAGAGTTCCCGGCCGGTCTCCGCGTCCCAAAGCTTCAGAGTCTTGTCAGCGCTTCCCGAAACGATACGCCGTCCGTCAGGACTGAAGGCACAGGCATATACCTCAAGAGAATGGCCCTCGAGGGTGGAGATCTCCCAGCCGGTCTCCGCGTCCCACAACTTCAGAGTTTTATCGTCACTTCCCGAGACGATACGCCGTCCGTCGGGACTGAAAGCACAGGCCTCAACCTCTCCCGTATGGCCATTGAGGGTAGAGATCTCTCGGTTTCTGTGCGCGTCCCAAAGCTTCAGAGTCTTGTCGGCGCCTCCCGAGACGATACGCCGTCCGTCGGGACTGAAGGCACAGGCCCACACCGCTTTAGTATGGCCCTTGAGGGTGGAGATCTTTCGGCCGGTCTCCGCGTCCCAAAGCTTCAGAGTCTTGTCGTTACTTCCCGAGACGATGTGCCGTCCGTCGGGGCTGAACGCACAGGCGTGCACCGCTGCAGCGCAGGCTTTGAGGGTGGAGACATTTCGGCCGCTCTCCGCATTCCAGAGCTTGAGAGTTTTGTCCCAACTTCCCGAGACGATGCGCCGTCCGTCAGGACTGAAAGCGCTGGCGCGCACCCCCTTAATATGGCCCGTGAGGGCAGAAATCTCCTGGCCGCTCTCCGCATTCCAGAGCTTGAGAGTTTTGTCCCAGCTTCCCGAGACGATGCGCCGTCCGTCGGGACTGAAGGCGCAGACATTGATCTGTTCCGTATGGCCCTTGAGCGTGGAGAGCCCCCGTCCGCTCTCTGCATCCCACAGCTTGAGCGTCGTATCCAAACTTGCCGAGACAATGCGCCGTCCGTCGGGACTGAAAGCACAGGCCTGCACACAACCGGTATGGCCCTTGAGGGTAAAGCCCCCCCGGCCGCTCTCCGCATCCCACAACTTGAGAGTCCCGTCCCAACTTCCCGCGACGATGCGGCGTCCGTCCGGGCTAAAGGCACAGGCATTCACTCCACCGGCACGGCCCATGAGGGTGGAGAGCTCTCGACCGGTCTCTGTGTCCCACAGCTTCAGAGTCTTGTCGTCACTTCCCGATGCGATGCGCCGTCCGTCGGGACTGAAAGCACAGGCATTCACTTTGCCAGAATGACCCTCGAGCGTGGAGAGATCCCGGCCGGTCTCCGCGTCCCACAGCTTCAGAGTCTTGTCGTCACTTCCCGAGACGATGCGCCGTCCGTCGGGACTGAAAGCACAGGCATTGACCCCACCGGTATGGCCCTTGAGGGTGGAGAGCTCCCGGCCGGTCTCTGCGTCCCAGAGTTTGAGAGGATGATCGTTGCTGCCGTAGAGGCCCTTACATGCCGAAATAATGCGCCGTCCGTCGGGGCTGAAGGCACACGCATTCACAAAACGGTTATGAACCTTGACGGTGAAGAGCTCCCGGCCGCTCTCGGCGTCCCACAGTTTGAGAGTTTGGTCCCAACTTCCCGAGACGATGCGCTGTCCGTCAGGGCTGAAGGCACAGGCCAACACCCACCCCTGATGGCCGGAGTACGTCCGTATAAGGGCGGCGCTTTGCGCCGTTTTGGTCGCAAGGGATAGCCACGGTTTTTTAAATCGTTTTCGTTCGAAATCCAATTTCCCTTTTAAGAATTGATCGTCCCCGGCCTGCCACTGAAGCCGGTTATAGAGCTGAGGGAAGGTCAATTCCGGATCTTCCTTCAACACGTTGGATTCGAGATCTATGGTCTTAACAAATGCTTCCAGGGCCTGACGCTGTTGGCGGATTGTTGTCGTAAACATCTTCTGTGCTTATCTCAGTAGGGCTCGCGATTGTCCACGAGGAACGGATTGAATCGGAGCGGCTGGCGGCATAGCGGGCATTCGGACAGCAACCGGGGACCATCCCAGGCGAACGGAGGGAGCCCCAGGTATGATCGTTCATGAGAAGCCGGATAGGAGCTCCGGCTGATACTCCTGATAACGTCAAGAATCTCTTCGGTGACCGCAAATCCTCTGCCGCACCAATGACAAGTAGCCTTGATGACATCATCCCAAAGGCCTCTTTCTTCTTTTTCGTTGAATCTCCGAATTCGAACAGGCGTGACAATTGCTGCCGAGGTCGCAAGATTATCAACACGGACTATATGGACATACCCGTGTTTGTCGCCAATACCAACGCGACGCCCATCCGGACTGAAGTTGGAGGCGCTCAGCTCTGCAATGTAGCCTATGAGGGAAGAGACTTCTCTGCCGGTTTCCGCATTCCGCAGTTTGAGAGCGCCATCCCGGCCTGCGGAGACGATATGGCGGCCGTCAAGAGTGAAAGCGCAATTCATAATGCTTTCAGGGCAGCCGCTGAAGGTCGCGATCTTCCGTCCCGTCGCTGCGTCCCACATCTTGAGGCCTCCACCGTCGTTCGCTGATAGAAAGCGGCGCCCATCGAGACTGAAGGCATAGACAAACGCATTGTCCGTCTGCGCCTCGACAGTCATAATCTCGTGTCCGTCTTCCGCGTCCCACATCTTAAGAGATTTCGCCGCCGAGACAATGCGCTGTCCGTCCGGGCTGAATGCAAATCCATTCGCTAATCCCATCTGATGCTCGAACGTCGAGATAACCTGGCCGGTCTCCGAATCCCATAGTTTGAGCGTGTTATCGGAATCTGCCCCAACGATACGCCGTCCGTCAGGGCTGAAAGCGCAGGTATGCACTCGCCAGGTCGCTCCCCCAAGCTCCGATACTCCCCCGCCGCTCTCTGGATCCCACAGCTTGACGCCCGAACCCGCTGCAAGAATACGTCGACCATCAGGGCTGAAGGTACAGGTGGCCACGTACCAGGCATCCTCGAGGGCAGTGAGCTCCTGACCGGTCCCCGCGTCCCATAGCTTGAGAGTCCCATCCAGGCTTGCCGAGACGATGCGCCGCCCGTCCGGGCTAAAGGCGCAGGCAATGACATAACCGATGTGACCCACAAGGGTAGAAATTTCCTGGCCGGTTTCCGCATCCCACAACTTGAGCGTTTCATCACTGCTTGCCGAGACGATGTGCCGCCCGTCCGGGCTGAAGGCACAGGCCAAGACCTCCCCCGTATGTTTCCTGCTCATGGAGATCTCCCTGCCGCTGTCGGCCTCCCACAGCTTAAGGGTATGGCCGTCACTTCCCGAGACGATGCGCCGCCCGTCGGGACTGAAAGCGAAGGCGGTCACATCGATCGCAAGACCCTTGAGGGTAGAAATATCCTGTCCGGTTTTCGCGTCCCACAGCTTGAGGGTCGAGTCCAAGCTCGCCGATACGAAGTGACGTCCATCAGGGCTGAAGGCACAGGCGGTCACTTCGCGAGCATGGGCCTTGTGCGTCGTTATGGCCTGACCGGTTTCCGCATCCCAGAGGTTGACGTTTCCGTGCCAATCCCCCGAAACGATGCGCCGGCCGTCAGGACTGAAGGCACAGGCCTGTACGCCGCCGGCATGGCCTCTCAGCGTAAGTATCTCCCCGCCGGTCTCCGCATCCCACAACTTGAGAGTACGGTCATGACTTCCTGAGACGATGCGCCGGCCGTCAGGGCTGAAGGCACAGGCCTGTATGGAATAGCCATGACCCTCGGGGGTCAAGACCTTTTGGCCGGTCTCGGTATCGAATAGATGAAATACCGAACCTGCCAGCGCAACCCGCCGCCCGTCAGGGCTGAAGGCATAAGCGCTATCCGAACCAGCGTCGGTCTTGAGGGAAATAATCCCCTTGCCGTTCTCCGTATCCCAAATGAGAGTCTCCGGACCATTCGCTGAAATGATGCGCCGTCCATCGGGGCTAAAGGCACAAGCTCTCAGGAAACTGACAGGTCCCTTGACGGTAGAGATATCCCAACCGGTTTGCGCATCCCAGCACCTGAGAATGCCGTCTTGACTTACCGAGACGATGCGCTGTCCGTCGGGGCTGAAAGCGCATGCGACCACCGGGCTCTTGTGACCCCTGAAGGGAGTGCTCTCTTTGTCGGTTTCCGCATCCCATAGCTTAAGGGTTTTGTCTCTGCTTGCCGAGACGATGCGCCGCCCGTCGGGGCTGAACGCGCACGCCCATATGACATCCGAATGGCCCTTGAGGGCGGAGATCTCCCGGCCGGTCTCCGCGTCCCACAGTATGAGTGTCTTATCCCAACTTGCCGAGACGATGCGCCGTCCCTCAGGGCTGCAGCCAAAAGACGTTACGGCGCCGGTGTGACCCTCGAGTGTGAAGATTTCCTGACCGCTCTGCTCGTCCCACAGCTTGAGAGTCTTGTCATAGCTTGCCGAGATGATGTGCCGTCCGTTAGGGCTGAAGGCGCAAGCCGCCAAGGCATCCGTATGGCCCTTGAGGGAGGAGATCTCCCGGCCGGTCGCCGCGTCCCATAGTTTAAGAGTCTGGTCCCCGCTTGCCGAGACGACGCGCCTTCCGTCAGGGCTGAAGGCACAGGCTTTCACGCTGTCTGTATGGCCATTGAGCGTAAGCGTCTCGTGGCCGGTCTCCGGATCCCACAGCTTGAGCGTCGTATCCCCGCTTGCCGAGATGACGCGCCTTCCGTCAGGGCTGAAGGCACAAGCTTTCACGCTGTCTGTATGGCCATTGAGCGTAAGTATCTCGTGGCCGGTCTCCAGGTCCCACAGCTTGAGGGTCGCGTCCCCGCTTGCCGAGATGACGCGCCTTCCGTCAGGGCTAAATGCACAGGCTTCAACGATTTCAGTGTGGCCCGTGAGAGTGGAGATCCCTCGGCCCGTTTCCGCGTCCCACAGCCTGAGGGTCAGGTCCCAGCTTGCCGAAACGATGAGTTTTCCGTCAGGGCTGAATGCACAAGCCGTCACCCGTCTGGCGTGTCCCTCGAGCGTAAAGATCTCCTGACCCGCTTCCGCGTCCCATAGCTTGAGTGTGTTGTCCGGACTTGCTGAGATAATGCGCCGTCCGTTAGGGCTGAAGGCACAGACTTCTACCTCATCAGTGTGCCCGGAATAGGTCCGGATAAGCGAAGAGCTTTGCGTTGGCCTGCTAACGAGGTAAAACCACGGTCTTTTGTATCGCTTTCGCTCGGAATCCAATCTCTCTCTTAAGAGATCTTTCCCTTCGGCCCGCCACCTGAGCCGGTTATAGAGCTGAGGGAAGGTCGATTTCGGATTTTCCTTCAATACAAAAGATTCCTGATCGAGCGTTTTGGCAAACGCTTCCAGGGCCTGGCGCTGTTGACGAAATGTCATCGAGGGCCTTAGGCAGAGCGCATGAAGTGACGGAGAGACTTGAACTCAGCGCGAATGGTTTTCCTGCGCACCTGCTTTCTATGATGAGTTATATAACATAGAACATGTCAAATGTTGAGTTCAAGCGGGGAGCGGCTCGATGTTCTCGCGATCGTTGACATCGATACTCTCCGGAGATACGATTCGCTCAGCCGCTGCGCCTGCAGAGGAACTCGGGGTCCGCAGAGATCATGGCCCAGCAGGACAAGAAGATCACCGTTCCCTTCGGGGACGACATGACTCCTGAGCAGAGAGTCTGCCGTATGCTGGAGACCATCGCTGACCTGTATCCCTTGGCCTGTCTGACCAAGGAGGAATTCTATCGGGAGGACAATCGCGAGGAAGCGGGCGCTTATGCGGCCGCCCTCGGCCGGCGCGCGTCCAAGCTTCCTGGCGCGTTCGTCATGAAACATCCCGAGATCGATTGGGACGCTCTCGAGGATTTTCGCTATACGGCCTTCCACGACGGCGTTGACGTCCTCATCCTCCGCGACCAGCTCCTGGAAAAGCTGCCGGTTTTAAGAGAACACTTGCAGAAGATCCTCACGGCCGTTGACTAAGCGGCCCGGCGTCTTCAATAAGGAGGCCCGGCTCGCAAGGCCGGCGCAGGGGAGAAGCAGGAAGCGTGGTGATCCGAACATCCTTTGTCCCATCAAGAATGCCATCTACAACGCAAAACTCGGGCCATTACAGACGGGGTCTTTGCGGAAAAGACCTGGTCGGAAACATGGTCTGCGGTCTTTCTGTCCAAGCGGCCCCGTGGCCCGTTCATGGCATCCGCGGACGCGGAAGACGGACTGCATGCGCCGACCGCCACCATTGACTTTTCTGGAGCCCCCCCTTGTGCTAGACTACGCCCAGTCTTCTGATCCGTGATCTTTTGCTCAAGCCGGTCACAATGGCCTATCTTGCCGAGGGGACACTATGAACATCAGCGACATCGCCAATTTCGGCGAATCCGGAAAGCTCGCCCTAACCCACGCGGAGCGCATCGCCAAGGACCTGGGCCACGATCGGATCGGGACCGCGCACTTCTTCCTGGGCGTAGCTCAGCTCGAGGACGTGCACATCCGCCGCCAATTCCAGAAGGCCGGGGTCGATATCGACGTGATCTCCCGGTCCATCCAGAAGGAGATCAAGGCAGGAGCGTCGTCGGTCCATTCGCTCGCGCTCTCTGTGGAGGCCAAGCAGGCCGTCGAGACGGCCAAGCGGGAAGCCCGCGCCCTCGGCCAGGACAAGGTCGAAGCCCCCCATCTCCTTCTGGGTGTCCTCGAGGACGAGATGGGCGTCGCGGTCCGGATCCTGAAGATCTCCGGTGCCGATGTCGCCAAAGTGGCCGAGAACCTGCGGACGATGGTCCGAAAAGGGGAATGGCAGCCGGCTTTCTACGACGGACGGAAGGCTGTCGAGCAGCCGGGGATCGACAAGACCTCGGGGATCGTCAAAGAGCTCGGCCGCGACCTGACGGCCGAGGCCGAGCAGGGCAAGTTCGATCCGATCATCGGCCGCGAGGACGAGATCCTGGCCATCATGAAGATCCTGACCGGCCGGCGCAAGAACAACGCCATCCTCGTCGGCGACGCTGGCGTCGGCAAGACGGCGGTCGTGGAAGGCTTGGCCCAGATCATGGTCTCCGAAAGCGTCATGCCGGAGCTCAAAGGCAAGCGGATCCGGTCCATCGAGATGGTCGCCGTGGTCGCCGGCGCGACGCTCCTGGGCCAGTTCGAGCAGAAGCTGCAGGATCTCATCAAGGCGGCGGAGAAGGATCCCAAGCTCATCCTCTTCATCGATGAGATCCATACCCTGATGGGGGCCCGCGGCGGGGCTATGGGCGCGGCCGATATCCTGAAGCCGGCCCTGTCCCGGGGCGCCATGAAGTGCATTGGGGCCACGACCACGGAGGAATACCGGAAGATCTTCGAGAAGGACAAGGCCCTGTCCCGGCGTTTCCAGCCGGTCTTCATCGGCGAGCCGACGCCGGATGAGACGCTCGAGATCCTGTGGGGCCTGCGGCCGAAATACGAGGAGTTCCACGGCGCGAAGATCCTGGACGAAGCCGTGAAGGGGGCGGTAGAGCTTTCGACGAGGTACATCGGGGACCGGCGCCTGCCGGACAAGGCCATCGACGTCATCGACCAGGCCTGCTCGAACAAGAAGCTGAGGCACTATTACGGCCTGAGCGATCTGGGTGAGCTGACCAAGCAGGAGCGGCGGGACCTGTTTGCGGGCAAGAAGAAGCCGGCGTCCGGGGCGGCGATGATCATCGCCTTCGAGGACGTCGCCCGGGTCATCGCCGAGTGGACGGGCATCCCGGCCGGCAAGCTCACCGAGAAGGAGGCCGGGAAGCTCCTCCAGCTGGAGTCCCGGATCCGGAAGAGGATCGTCGGCCAGGACGAAGCGGTCAAGGCCATCGCCCAATCGATCAAAAAGTCCCGCTCCGGGCTCGGCAACCCCAAGCGGCCCATCGGCTCCTTCCTGTTCCTGGGACCGACGGGCGTCGGCAAGACGGAGTTGGCCAAGACCCTGGCCGGGATCCTCTTCGACGACGAAGAGCGCCTGATCCAGATCGACATGTCCGAGTTCTACGAAAAACACATGATCTCGCGCCTGATCGGTTCGCCCTTCGGCTACGTCGGCATGGACGAGGGGGGGCAGCTGACCGAGGCGGTCAAGAAGCATCCCTATTCGGTGGTCCTCTTCGACGAGATCGAGAAGGCCCACCCGGACGTCCTGCGCCTTCTGCTGCAGATCCTGGAGGACGGGCGCCTGACGGACGCGCTGGGCCGGACCGTGAATTTCCGGAACACGGTAGTCGTCATGACCTCGAACATCGGCTCGCAGCGGATCAGCGAGCACCGGACGGTGGGCGTGCGGCTGAAGGCGAAGGACGGGCATGATACGGGAATCTCGGCCGGCGAGATTCGCCACGACATCGAACAGGAGCTGAAAAAGCGGCTGAGCCCGGAACTCATGAACCGGATCGACAAGATCGTCATTTTCGATCCCCTCACGAAGGCGCACCTGCGCGATATCGCCCTGGTCATGCTGTCGAAGGTCCACGTCAGGGTCGAGGCGGACGAGAAGGCCCTGGATTTCCTGGTCAATGCCCGCTACGACGCGACCATGGGGGCCCGCCCCCTGAGGAGGACGATCGAGGATCTGGTCGTCGAGAGGCTTTCGGACGAGATCATCGGCGGCACGCTGTCCGAGCACGACACGGTCAAGCTCGGCGTCGCGGACGACGGCCTGACCTTCACACGGGTCCCGGCCCCCAAGAAGGAAGAAAGGAGGGAGGAGCCGCCGGAAGCGCCGCGGCCGGCCAAACCGGTCCCGGCCTCGAAGAAATGCCCCGGCAAGGGCTGCGGAGCGATGAACGAGGCCTCGGTGAAATGGTGCGAGAAGTGCGGCCGCGAGCTCAAGTAGGAGACCGCCGCCGGCGGATCCGGAGGCCCTGAGATGACAGCAGCGAAGGACATCGACATCGTCAACGGCTTCCTGAGACAGGGGGGATGGCCCGAGCTCGACGGGCATCGCACGAGCCTGATCCGCAAGGGCAACGCCACCCTGGCGGTCGTGGCCGTCCCCGATAAGGATTTGCTCCTCTTTTCTTCCGCGGTGATCGCCCTGCCCGAGGAGAACCTCCTGCCCCTGTTTCGGAAGCTCCTGACGCTGAACCTCAGCGAGACCCAGGATGCGGCCTTCGCCCTGAACGAGGACGCGGGCACGATCGATCTCCAGATCAAGAGGCCGTTGCGGGACATCGATCGGGCCGAGTTCGACCGGGCGGTCAACACCCTGGGCGACCTGGCCGACACGTTCAACGACCTGTTGGCTGCGCAATTCGGCTCGGACGTGGTCCCGCCGCAGACGCCTAACGCGGAAAGATGGAGGAGATTTGTCCGCGCCCTCAATCCTTTTACCACCATTATGCGCCGCGAGGACCTCCGGGGCCGTGTCCGGCGGATCCGGGCCGTTTTTGCGGTGGCCGGGCTCGTCGCGGCCATCGGAGCGGCGATCATCGCTCAAACCCGCTTCGGCTCCTGGGCTTTTGCCATCTTCACGTTCCTGTGGGTCCAGTACGTCGTCGCGCGGATCGTTCCCGATCTCATCACGGAATCTGACAAGATCCGGCGGTTTTTGTTCTTCGCCCTCCATCCGGCCGTCGCCGTCGGCCTGCTCCTCGTCACCTACGGCTGGTGGGGGAAATGGTGGCTGTCGGCCCTGATCGGCTATCTCGGCGGCACGTTTCTGGCGCGGTTGATCGGGATCCTGCTCATGCCCCGGATCGCCCTAGAGGAGTTCCGGGACGATCAGGAGCGGATGAAGGGCTGGCGCGATTCTCAGGGCCCCGCGGGATGACCGGCGCGGTGTCCGGGCCGCGGTTTCGAGGGAGGTTTGGATGAGCAAGTTCATGGGCGTGGCCGGAAAGGCCGTTGTCAGGAAGGCCGGAACGATCCTGTTGCTGCAGCGTTCGCTCAAGAGCGGCTTTGACCCGGGCCGTTGGGAGCTGCCGGGCGGGAAGATCGATCTGGGCGAAGATCTGGTCGAAGCCCTGAGGCGGGAGATCCGGGAAGAAGTCGGGCTGGTCGTCAGCGTCGGGCGCCCCTTCAAGACCTGGCATTTCGTCAAGGAACCGTTCTGGGTGACCGGCGTGACCTTTGTTTGCGACTACGTCAGCGGCGATGTCCGGCTGAGCTCGGAGCACCATGCCCACGAGTGGATCGAGCCCGACGGATACGGACGTTTTCCGCTGGCCACCTCCATGGAAGAACAGATCAAATCCTATCTGGAGCTGGTCAGGAAAGCGCGATGACGCCCCGCATTGCAGCCGGGGGGATGCCTGAGGGAAAAGAGGTGGCCCATGGCCGGTGAGAGGCGCGGAGGGGAAAGCGGCTGGCGCAATCGCCTGCGCGCGTTCTGGCGGAAGCGGCTTCGCCCGATCTGGCATGATGTCGAATGGCCGCTCGTGGGAGGCCTTTGGGCGATCGGGCTGATCCTGGGATTCATCGGCTTCGGCAGGCACGCCCAGGCGGCCGGGTCGTCCGCGACCTTCTGGGACACCCTTTACCGGGCCCTGCAGCTCATCGTGCTCCAGTCCGGCGATATCGCCGGCCCCCTGCCGTGGCAGCTCGAGGTAGCCCGGTTCGCAATGCCCGCCGTGGCGGGATATACGGCCATTCAGGCCCTTCTGGCGATCTTCCGCGAACAGTGGCATCTTTTCAGGCTCCGCTTCGTGACGGATCACGCGGTCGTATGCGGGCTGGGGGAGCGGGGACTGCGGCTGACCCGGGACCTCCTGGACCACGGGTTTCGCGTGGTCGTCGTCGAGAAGGACGAGGAGAACCCCTTGGCGGACGAATGCTGGGAACAGGGCGCGACCGTCCTGACCGGCGATGCCAAGGACAGGACCGTCCTTCGCCGGGCCGGGGTCCGGAGGGCGAAATACCTGGTTTCCGTCTGTGCGGACGACGGCGTCAACGTGGAGACGGCGCTCCAGGCTCGCGCTCTGACCCGCGGACGGAAGGGCCGGGCCTTGGAGGCCTTCGTCCATATCGAAGACCTCGAGCTCTGCAACATCCTCGGCGGAGGGGAATTCGCCGCCGCCGAGAGGGACCCGATGAGGGTTGAGTTCTTCAACGTCCTCGAGCGGGGAGCCCGGCTCATGCTGGAGCAGCATCCGCCGGCCCAGACCGCTGTCCCCGCGGACGGCCGGCCGCCGCGCATCCTGATCGTCGGCTTGGGCAAGATGGGCCGGAGCCTGGCCGTCCAGGCTGCGAGGGGCTGGTGGCTGGCACAGCCCGGGAACGGCCGTAAGCTCAGGATCGGCGTGATCGACACAACGGCCGGGGCGAAAGTGGCCCTGCTTCGCCTGCAAAACCCCCCGCTTGATGGAGCCTGCACTTTTGAGACCTGGGACCTGCAGAAGAACGCCCCTGAGTTCGAACGGGCGGATTTCCTCGCCGGCGCCGACGGCAGGATCGATGTCGACGCCGTCTATATCTGCTTCGACGACGACGTCCACGTCCTGGTCAACGCCCTGACGCTCCACCGAAGGACCAGGCCGCACGATGTGCCGATCATCATGCGCATGAGCCGGGAAAGCGGGCTGGCCGCGTTACTGAAGGAGAACCGGGGCACAGGGGATCTCCGCCGGCTCCATGTTTTCGGGATCTTGGACAAAACCTGCGTCCTGGGAGCTCTCCGGGGAGGACGTCGCGAGATCGTGGCCCGGGCCATCCATGAGGATTATGTGAGCCATCAGAAGGCGGCGGGCGCGACCCCCGGGGCGAACCCTTCCATGGCGGCCTGGGACGATCTGCCGGAGGACCTTAAGGAGTCGAACCGGCAGCAAGCCGATCATATCGAGATGAAACTGGCGGCCATCGGCTGCGGTATCCAGGCGTTGACCGATTGGCGCGCCGCCTCCCTCGAGGGCTTGCCGGATGAGGTCCGGGCGGTCTTCGACGTCGAACGGCTGGCCCGGATGGAACACGAGCGCTGGTGGGAAGAGCGAAAGCGCCAAGGCTGGTCCTTTGCCCCGGGACAGAAAGACCTCGCGAAGAAGACCAGCCCCTATCTGGTTCCCTGGAAGGACCTGCCGCCGGAGATCCAGGAGTACGACCGCAATACCGTCCGGGGCCTGCCATCGTTCCTGGCGCAGGCCGGATTCCAGATCTACCGGAGGACGTGAGCCCGGAAGCGACCGGCGGAGCGGCACGGAGGGATGGGACATGAGCAATACGATCGATGAGAAAGAGCGGGAGTGGACGCGCCAGGAAGTCGAGGAATACAAGCAGAGGGTTCTGAACTACCAGGTCTTCGCCAAAACGCTTGGCCAGGTCCTCGAGAAAGCGGCGCGAAGGCATGCCCCCTTGGCCATCGTCCAAACGCGGGCCAAGACGATCGTCAGCTTCGCCGAGAAGTGCCAGCGTAAAAAGGCCAAGTATCGGACGCCCGTGAACCAGCTCACGGACCTCTGCGGGGCGCGGGTGATCGTCCATACCGCGGATGAGGTCCGGGCGATTTCGGCGTTCATCGAAAAGAACTTCCTGATCGACGAGGAGAACTCGGTCGACGTGAGCCAGCGGCTGAAACCGGCGGAATTCGGATACCGTTCGGTCCATTATATCGTCAGCTTCAAACCCGGCGTTTTTCCCAACCGGGACGTCAATATCGAGATCCCGGCCGTCCTGCTCGACGATGGCCAATTCCCGAACCGGCGGGCCGAGGTCCAGGTCCGGACCATCCTCGAGCATGCCTGGGCGGATATCGCCCATGATCGGACCTACAAGAGTTCCTTCCGCATCCCCGAGAAATGGGAGCGGGAATTCGCCGGCGTGGCGGCCGCCCTGGAGAGCGCCGACAAGAGCTTTGCCCGGATCCTGGAGGGTTTAAGGGTCTACGCGGCCAGCTATGGCGCGTACATGACCGAAAAGGAGATGCGGGACGAAATGGCCCTGCTGGAGATCGTCCTGGAATACGATCCCGACAATACCGAGCTCGCCTGCCGCGTCGGCAAGCTGGCCATCACGCTGGGCGACTGGCCGAAAGCCATCGACGCGCTAAGCAAGCATGTGGCCTCGGAGAACCCGGCCATCCTGAGGGACCTGGGCGTGGCCCTCTGCAAGAAGCATAAGAGCGATCCCGATAGCTTCGAATACCGCCAGGGCCAGCGCTACCTCGAGATCGCGTGCCAGCCGCCCAACGAAGACGTCGACGCCCTGGCCTCCCTGGCCGGCACCTGGAAGGGCATCGACGATGACAAGGTCTACAAGCTCTATCGCCAGGCCTTCCAGACGGACCCGACCGATCCCTATCCTCTGGAAAATTACCTGGATATGGAGATCGCCTTGGCCCGGGATACGTCGATCGTCTCCCTCTTGAGCCCCGTGATCGGCGCGGCCATCCGCAGGTGCCAGGCCCAGGCCGATGTCGGCGTCAACCTGCCCTGGGCCTACTTCATGATGGGCAAGTTCAACCTCCTGTTGGGCCATCCCCGGGAGAGTCTTGACCATTATGCCAAAGGGATCCAGCTCAGCTTGTCGCCGTGGATGATCGATTCGGCCCTCAGCTCCCTGGAAAGGCTCAAGAAGGTGGCCGGCCAGCTGGCCGGCTTCGAGCCGGCCCTGCGCTTGTTGATCGTCGGACGGGCCGTGGCGGCAATCAAAAAGACCGCAGAAACGGCGGGAGATAAGAAATGATCAAAGACGCACAGCAGGCCCTCGGCGAGGTGAAAAAATTCGCCTGCCGGGACGTTCCGCCGATCAAGGGGCCGGTCAGGATCGTGGCCGGCGGGTGCGACCCGTCGATCGAACAGCAGATGAAGGCCTATCGGGTCCTGCTCATGGAGGCTTTCAAGGATTTCCGGGGGACGGTCATCGGCGGAGGGACCCGGGAGGGGGTCAGCGGCCTGGTGGGCGAATTGGGAGAAGCGTATCAGGGGGCCATTCATACCATCGGCTATCTCCCCAGGCTTATCCCGGCCAAGGCAACCCCCGACCAGAGGTACAGCGAGATCCGCACGACGGACGGCAGCGATTTCAGCGCGCTCGAATTGGTCCAGTATTGGATCGATCTCGTGGCCTGCGGGATCGAGCCCGCCGACGTCCGGCTGCTGGGCATCAACGGCGGGCCGATCTCGGCCCTCGAGTACCGGATCGCGCTGGCCTTGGGAGCGACGGTCGGCGTCGTCGCGGAGAGCGGCCGGGAGGGCGCCAAGCTGCCGCGGGACGAGAAGTGGGGGGGCTCGAAAAAGTTGGCCCTCCTGCCGGCGGACGGAACGACGCTCTGGGCGTTCATCGGATCGGGGGCCGACAAGCTGCCGGCGGATATCCGGGACGTTCTGGCCAAGGAGATCCACGAGGAGTACCGCCAGATGAAGCAGGGCGGCGTCCTTTCCGAGGATCCCTCCCTGGCGGATTGGGGCAAGTTGTCGAAGGATTTCCGGGAGTCCAGCGCTCAGCAGGCCGATCACATCTCCTGGAAGCTCCGCCAGATCAACTGCGTCTACGAGAAAGTGACCGGCCGGACTCCGGTCCTCATCGAGTTCGCCAAAGAGGAAATCGAGCTGCTGGCGAAAATGGAGCATGGCCGGTGGAACACCGAGCGGCTGCTGGAAGGCTGGGTATGGGGGGAGAAGAAGGACGCGGTTAAGAAGATGAGCCCCTACCTAGTGGGTTGGGCCGCGCTTCCTGAGAAGATCAAAGAATGGGACCGGGAGACCGTACGCAAGATCCCGTCCCTCCTAGCGAAGTTCAACCTGGAGGTCCGCCGCCGGCCGTGAGCGGCCGGGAAGAAACCACTTGCGAGGCCCGATCCGGTTTTGTTACGATGGCCCCACCGAGGGATCGGTCGCCCCGGTCAAGGAGGAACGACATGCCGGATTCGGAAGCCCTGGCCACGCTGAAATCGACCATCTCAAAGTACCTTCAGGAATCTTTCGGAGGCTTTCTCAAGGACCAGAACGACAACTTCGTCCTTCAGGCCGGCAGCGCCCGGATCCTCGTCGTGCCCATCGATTGGGTCGAGGGACAAACCCTGGTCAAGGTCGTTGCTCTTGTGAACTCAGGGGGAGGCCCCGCCGATGAGCTGTCCAAGTACCTCATCGCCGAGAACCTGAAGCTCATCTTCGGCAAATTCTCTCTCGAGCCGGCCACCGGCATGGTCTTCTTCGAACATACGCTCTTGGGGGATTTTCTCAACCGGAAAGAGCTCGAGATTGCCGTCAAGGCCATCGCTTCGACGGCCGATAAGTACGACGATGAGATCCAGGCCCGTTTCGGCGGCAAGAAATTCGGCGAGTTCTGATCCCCTTTGAGCCGGGCGAACTTCGCCTGAAGGGAGGGTATGAGCCATGGCTTTCATCAAGGTGCCTTACGTGGTTGAGCAGACGCCGCAGGGATCGCGGCAGGTCGATCTCTATTCGCGCCTGCTGTCCGCCCGCATCGTCCTGCTGACGGGGCCCATCAACGACGATGTCGCTGATAATGTCGTCTCCCAGTTCTTCTACCTGGAATCCGAGGACTCGAACAAAGACATCTTCTTTTATCTCAACAGCCCGGGAGGGGCGGTGACAGCGGGCATGGCCATCTACGATACGATGCAATACGTGGCCTGCGACGTCGTGACGATCTGTCTGGGCCAGGCCGCGTCCATGGCGGCGGTCCTTTTGGCCGGCGGCACCAAGGGGAAACGGATGGCCTTCCCGAACGCGCGGATGATGATCCATCAGCCGCTCGGCGGGGCCGAAGGGCAAGCGTCCGACATGGAGATCCAGGTCAAAGAGATGTGTCGGCTCAAGAAGAGGCTCAACGAGATCCTGGTCCAGCACACCGGGCAGCCCCTCAAAATCATCGAGCGGGATACGGATCGGGATTTCTTCCTGACGGCCGAGGATGCAGTCCAGTACGGATTGGTCGACCAGATCATTGCCCACCGGAAAAAATAGGGTATTGACGAGCGGCGCATCCGACGAGAAGCGCCGATGCCTTGCGGGAAACCTGCCTGACCTAATGCGGCAGTCCTTGACGGGCTGAGAACACCGATTAACAATTTCCCCAAGAATTCCCCATTCTCATTTCTTCCGGTCATATGCGATCCGCCCTTTGTGCTCCAGGATTTCCTCGACATCTTTCAGGGTCTCATGAAAGCTCATCCCCACGACGGCAAAGACGAAGTTCAGGAAAACACCAGTGTTGAGGAAGTACCAGTAACTCAGGCCGCCGAAAACGATCAAGATCAACGCTGAGGCGATGATCTGGGCGAGGAGAGAGGTAAAATAGAGAAAGAGATAGGCTGCCGATACGATGACAACGATCTCAATGATTCCGCTCACCCAGCCCGGGGGCGGGGCCGGCTGCTCCTTGGCAAGAATGGTATAGATGGAATTGCCGAGGATGTACATCCCAGCCATATCACCGACCGGCGTTCTGTGGATATCTCCCGCATCAGGGCTCGAATTTCCGACGATCACGATCTTATCTTTGAAATATTCCTTGTAGTATTCGAGTTCCCCGTACTTTATCGCTATTTGAAAGAGATTCCCTCCGGTGTGGGTTTTCCCGTCGGGCAAATCACCAGGGCTGGGCTTCTCGGGGACGAGGAGAAAACGGAGACGTTGAAGGTACAGATGAGCTTTATCGTAGGGAAGCTTGATCGTTTTCCCGTTTCGAAGTCGAACAAGCTCGGAATGTCCCGTGTAGCCACCGGCTCTGCCGACTAATTTCTTTTGGAAGGGCTCCAGTCCGTTCAGATTTCCCTCAATGGCCAAAAGGACGGTCACGATGGGATATCCCCATAGGATCTTCTGTCTCCCGTCGGAGTCCTTGAATTCTTCGAACAAATTCCAGTAACGTACGACATTGTCAGAACTCGTCGTTGAAAGAGAAGGGACAGCCCGGTAAAGCGCCGTATCCCCCGAGCCGCCGGCGAGAAGACCGTGGTCGAAAAGGGCATCAAAAAGGTTCCTCTTGGGAGTTCTTTGGAAACCCAACCGCTGAGGAAGGATGACCTTTGTCGCGTTCCTTTTATCGGCTTCTATCCTCTCGAGAACCGAGAGCAGCTCCCGGTCGCTTCCAGGCGGACAATCGTTCCCCTCCAGCAAGATGTCCAGAACGATGACTTTTGCCTGAGCGTCATGGAGAAGGCCCAGAATTTCAGCCAGTTTGTCTCGAGGCGTGACCGGGGGCTCTCCCCATTGCTGATAGGTTTTGTGGTCGATATCAACGAAAAGGACAGGCGCTTTTTGCACATCGCTCTGGTATTGAGCGGCCCGCTGCGATTCCCAACGGACGAAGAGATCAAAAAACTTGTCCAGCGTGCTTTCTCCCCAACGCGTCTGCTCAAGAAATTGAAGACAAAATACGATCGCGATACCGATAATGACGTTGACAACAAGATGGGCGCGCTTCTTCGGCGAGAATTTTCTGAAGTCCACATAAGACAGGATTGTGTGCGTTACGCGCCGGAGCCTGCCGGAAAGGCGCTTTGCGGTTAGCGCGAAAAATCGATTCGCTCTCCTCTTCGTAGCCAAGAGCATCCCCTGAGCGCCCGGATTCTTACCTGTAACCAGCCGTCATCTGTTCTTGAATGTGCCGGACATAGCGGTCACGGAGCATTTGCCACAGGCCTCTCTCTTCCGCGCGGATCCCGTTCTGGTCGATCTCCCTGAGAAGCTGATAGCTCTTCCAATACAGATCGATTTCTTGAGTGTAGGTATCGCTGATGAACTGACAATAGGCCGCCATCCTGAGCATCTTTTCGGACGCGCCGGCCGGCCCTTCGCCAAGCCTCTTCAGGTCGGTATTTACCAAATCGGCCGATGCCTTATCCAAGAGCCTTATGGACAGCGTCTCGCTGCTCCTTGGCACCCCTTGGATTTCCATTTGCCAATAGTATGTTTCGGCCGGCTTCATCTTAATCTCTTCAGGCGTCAGCTCCATGGACGTCCCGCTGCCCAGGCCTTTGGAGAAGGTTTCGACTCCGGAGGAATCCCTGATGACGATCGTCTTGATTCCCTTTCGGTCCCAGACGAAGCTGATAGGCTCCCCGGGGAGGACGGTGGCCCAGCCCCCCGGTTGGGGAAAGAAGACATCATTCTCGTCGCCGATGACCGCCCTTGTTCCGGCAATCTGGCTTTCGTGGCGATTCCGTTCAAACCCGAGGAATGATGCGAGCTCGCCCAGGACGGCTCTTTTTTCCGGCGGATGGCGGTAGACGATTTGCAGCGTTGTTTCGTCCAACCTGGACACGGACGTGAAAGAAGAGCATTTGATGACGATCGTGCCGACTCCGGATTTCTGCACGATTTTATCTCCGGCGTAGAGAGGCATCATGGGCTTTGCCTTCATCGACTTGTTGTTGGCCGCGAGGATGAGACAGTCCTCACGAAATCCTCCGAGCAACAGAGCGCAGGGATTATCGGACAGGGCATACGATGAACCGAGCCAAAGCAGAGCCGCCAGAAGGGGCAAACGACGAATCACCCTAGGACATGATACATAAGCGGCACGTCGGGACATCGGAATCCTCCTCTTTCTGCCGTTGGCTTGATGCTGATTATTCTCGGGCGGCCGTGTTTTGTCAATGGAACGCATATTCGAGCGCAGCGGCTGACCTAGGCCTCTTGAGCATATCGTTGATCCATCGCCGGGTGTCCGACAGGACCCGTCGGCTGGCATGGCAAAAAGACCTCGTATAGTGACGCTTATTTCTTGACAATCGGCTTGGCCACGATGAACGGCAAGGCTTCGGGCTCGCGGCGGTAGAATACCCGCGGATGCTGCAACCCGCGTTTGGCCGGTTCTGTAATCCTCTCTTCCCCCTCGATCATCGCCAGGCTGCGACCTACCTTGCGCGCGGCCTCCATTCCCTGCTCCTGGATCTCGGGCACGCGCAGAGCGGCATAGTCTAGCCACTCGCGGACCATGATGGTGCCATCCTTGGGCGCGGAATCTGCGGACGACGTCTTGAGCCCTTCTTCCACCAGCGCGTATGTCAGATAGCCATGGCCGAGTTGCGACGCTTCCAAGGCCGCCTGGTACCCTTGTGCCGCGGTCAGCACGTACATGCCCTTCTCGTAGGCTAGCTGTGCCAGGCCCCTCGAATTCATCGGTCCGCGGCGTTTCTCTTCGGCCTCGAGTGCCTGGCCGGAGTTGCAGGCGTCGATCACCAGGAGCAACCGTCCGGCATCGATATTCTCGAAGGCCTGCTCCAGATCACGGTCGGAGATGGAGTGCTCAAGGACGGCTTTCAGGCCGGCCTTGCCGATATCCATACGAGAGCCTGCATAGCCGAGGTCATGAGGGATCAGATAGAAGCGCGGGCCAGAAGCAGTGCCATGCCCTGCGAAATAGATGAAAACCACGTCCTCGGGCTGTGCCGGCGCCAGCCGTTCGAGCGCTGCAGACAGGGGGGCCGTGGCGGGCGCCGCCTCGTTCGCCAGGCGTTTGAAGGCGGCAAGCACGTTGGACTTTGTGGCCTCCCGGTCGAACAGAGAGACTACTTCGACCTTCGCAAACTCCCCGACATCGGCCAACTGATGGGCCAGCTCTTTCCCGAAGGTCTGAGCGTCGGCCGCCGCGTAGCTGAGGTTATAGTCCTTGTTGGCATACTGGTTGATGCCGATGGCGAGAATATACGCTTTGCCCATGCGCCTCAAGCTCTCGGCCCCCATGACCGTGAGCTCGGCATCAGGGCTCTTGATATTATCCTTGTTGAAGGCGTAGGCCGTGAATCGGTTGGGGCCGGCGATTAACGGAACGTTGATTTCGAAAGTGACCTTCTCTTGTCCCTTGATCACATCGCCCCGCCAGACCTTGACTAGCGATCCGTTGCGGAAGAGTCGAACGTCCCGCACGCCAGAACCTGACGTCGTGCGGGCGTCTGAGGGGGCTTCCAAGGCCTCGAGCTTCAACGAGAGCATCCGCGCGGAGATGACGCCCGGATCCGAATGCTGGCCGCCGATAGCCAGCATCACTTCCGGCTGGCGGCGGTCGATCTGTGCAATGTCGCGAGGAGCTCTGGGGTGCTTGCCTGATAGGGCGTCGGCCAGGAGGCCGGGGTAATAGAATTCGTTGAAAAAAACCTCTGCGGACGCCGTGTCGAACAGACTTTCGCTGAATCTCCAGCGCACGCGCGAGAAGGCGCTGGGCGAGCCATCGAAGAGGCCGCCGGGAGCCGTCACCAGCCAGTCTGCTCCATCGTGGAAAGAAGAGACCGTTGCGAGGAGTTCTCCGGTCGAGGGATTCCAGAATTTGGCCGTTGTATCGTCGCTGCCCGAAGCCAACCAGCGGCCGTCAGCGCTGAAGACCACGCTCCACACTGGCCCGCCGTGCCCAGTGAGTTCGTATTTCAGCCCGCCGCCTGCCACATCGAACAGCTTCACCGTATGTTCTGACGTGCCCACGGCCACCGTTTTTCCGTCCGGGCTGAAGGCCAGCGAATTGATTCCTTGCGTTTCCGCCTTGATGGTTCGCAAGGGGGTGCCGAGCCTCGGATTCCAAAACCTGATGTCCTGGTCCGCCGTGGTCAGGAGGGCGCCGTCGGGGCTGAAGGCGACGGTGTAGCCTCTGGAAACGTGGATGGTATGCAACGGGGCCCATCCGGAAGTGTCGAAGACCTTCAATTCCTGACCTCCCAGCGAAGCTAGAAGGCTCTGATCAGGGCTGAAGGCCAAGGCCATCACCGGGTCCGAGTGAGCGGCGGGGATCTTCTGCAACAGGTATCCCTTGGCGGCGTCCCAGATCTTGATGGTCTTGTCGTCTCCGCCGGTAGCAAAAACACGGCCGTCGCTGGTGAAAGTTAATGCCTTGACGAGTCCGGCATGCGCCGTCAGTGTACGCGCCAGGACCCCGGTCGTCGGCTGCCACATGCGAACGTAGCGATGGAGGCTTCCGGAAAGCAGGCTCCTGCCGTCGGGGCTGAAGACGGTAGGCCGTAACGTGCCAGAGAATCCGGCCATGATGCGCTGCAAAGCGCCTGCCGCCGGGACCTTGCCGCTCCACTCCGTTTGAACGGAGGTGATCTCAAAGCCCGCGGCGTCAAGGGTCCGGAAAGAATCCTCCAAATTCTTTGCGGCCTTCTGTTCTTCGCCAACGACCTCCTGAGTCTCCGCCGCCGGGCCTAAGAGCGCTTTGGCCAGGCTGCCGCTGCGCAGGTCCCATACTATGCTATCGCCACGCAGGCCAAGGCCGCCGGCGGCCAGGAGTGTCCCCTGAGGGTGAAAAGTGACAGCCTCCACCGCCGAGGCTGAGCCCTCCAAGCTGCGCAGCAGCGTGCCCTCGGCCACATTCCAAAGCTTGACGGTAAAATCTTCTCCGGCCGAGATCAGCACTCTGCCGTCCGGACTGAAAGCGAGCGAGTAGATCCAGCCAAACCGTCCGCCGTGACCTGCCAATGCGCGAAGCGGCTTTCCGTTGGCAGAATCCCAGAGGCGGATCACTTTGCCTTCCCCGGCGGAGGCAATATATCGGCCGTCGGGACTATAGGCTACGGACAGGACATCGCTATTATGACCTTCGAGGCTTCGTAGCAACCGGCCGCCTGCTGCATCCCAGATCTGGACATTCCCGGTCTGCCGGGTGGCGCCGCCCTTGCTTGAGCTGCTCAAGGCCGCGGCGACAACCGTGCCTCCTGGATCGAAGCTCAGCCCGCGGATCACTCCGCTGGCGAGGGAGGCCTCACGGATGAACTTTCCTTCGATCGGATCCCACAGCGTCAGGGTATTGCCGCCCGCGGCCAACCAACGGCCGTCGGGGCTGAAAGCCAGGGCACGGATCAACCCTGACTTCGCCGAAGGCTGGCCGAGCACGCGTTCGGAAGCCTGCCCGGAAGGATCGAGGAGATAGATATTGGCGCCGGAAGCGAAAACCAGCGCGCCGTTGCTTTTGCTGATGGCTAGGGCCTGGACCTCGTTGTCGGCCTTGATGCTGCGCAACGGAACACCGCGATGGAAATCCCAGAGCCGTACACTGTGATCTGCGCCGCCGGAAACAAGAGTCGTGCCGTCAGGGCTGAAGGCCAGGCATTCGATACGGTCGGTATGACCGGAAAGGGTGCGGAGGAGAGCGCCGGACCGAGCGTCCCAGATCTTGATCGTGCGGTCGTCTCCGGCCGAGGCCAGCACGCGCCCATCCGGGCTCGAAGCTACGGCGCGCACGCGGTCGCTGTGGGCGTTCTGAAACAGCAGCCCGGGCGTGGATATGGACGACGTTTGCGCGCTCGAAGTTGCGAGCGCCGCGAGTGCCGCGGCCAGCACGAGCCACGGGCCACGGAAGTGGAGCGCTTCGATTCCCGGCAGCGCGGCCATCAACTTCTCTCCGGATCAGCGCTTCGACCTTATCCTTTGAGCGCGTTGAATGGCCTCCTGAGCCTCCTTGTTCATGCCCTTCAGCTCGTAGACCACGGCCAGGTTTGCCAGGACATCAGCCACGCGAGGATGGTCTTTTCCTGCAGAGGATTCCAAGATGTCAAGGCTGCGCCTATATAATGCGAGCGCGCCGTCGACGTCGTTCTTCTCCTTCTTGACATAGGCGAGGTTATTGAGCGTGAATGCGATGCGCTGATCTCGCGGGCCGAGGCTTTCCTCCAGGATCTCGAGGGCGCGTTGGTAAGCGATTTCGGCTTCGTCAAGCCTGTCCTGACTGCTGTAGGCCTGGCCCAAGTTGTTGTAAATGGTGCCAAGCGTATCGTCCTTAGTTCTTTTGCCCTTTTCCGCTAAAGCGATGGCTCGCGTAAAGGCCTCCTCGGCTTCCACATACTTTTCTTGCCCGCTATAGGTCATTCCCAGGGTGTTGAGGGGGTCGCTGACGGCCTCAGCGTCATGCCCTTCTATTTTTTCATACAGAGCCACGGAGCGCAGGGCCAAAGGCAGGGCAGCGTCGAAATTGTTCTGCGCATTGCAGATGACGGCTAGCGAGTTCAGGCTGATGGCCGTATGGACGTCCTGGGGCCCGAAGTTCTCCTCGGCGACCTTCAAAGCCTTTTCGGCCAGAGGCCGGGCTTCGCTGAACTTCGCCTGCTCATGCAGACGAACAACGCGCCGAGCCAAATCTTCCCACTCCTGGCGGCCTTTGATCGATATTCCGTCCACTGCGGTCAATTTTCCGGACCGGTCAAGGGTAAAGCTGAGACCGTCCCTGGAACCATCTGGCGCTGTGGGCTTTCCGGTCATGGGCACCGTACCCGATTTCGAGCCGCTGCGACGTATCGCAGTGAACGTCCAGTCCTGGCCGAAACGGGATTTGGCGGTTCCCTTGAGTTGGTCGCCCTCGATTTGTGCTTCAAAGCTTACGTAACCCTCGTTCACCTCGAACGACAAGCGGCCGCCGTCCTGCGTCCATGTGCCGTTGGGAAAGCGTCCGTTGGCTGTATATTGCACGAGTCTTCCACCCTTTTGAAACTCGTAAGCTTCCCGTTGACCTGTGGAGTCCTCAGTATCCCAAGTGGTGCCTTCCACGCTGGCGACCTGGCTGATGATCGGGCGGGAAACCACCGCGACGGGACGAATGTCCGTCAGAGGTCGAGACTGAGTGTCGGGCAGACAGAGCTCGAAGTCGTTGTCCGGCGAGCTCTCCGGCACCTCGAAGAGGAGGGAAAATTCTTCCTTCTCACCGGGTTTGATCTGGAAGTTCACCGAAAAGACGAAATCCTTGGCCAGGTTCTGAAACAGGCCTTGCTGGCGAAATTTTTCAACCTCCTTACGCAGGGCTTCATTGGTGATATCGCGGGCCTGGATGCTCTGCCCACTGCTGATCTGGTGGAGGAAAAGTCCGGAGTGAGGATACTTAAACTCAACCTCCGCGCCGGAGGCGTTAACGAGTTGCAAGGCCACCGCGAGATATATATGGCCTGGGGACAGGCTGGGCCCGGGGGACATGCCCGTATAAGCAGCCGCATGGCGCTGGACCCCTAGGATGCCCCAGCTCGCCCAGGATGCGCTCGGTGATGTCCTCGGCGGGTCTTGGGGAGGCAAGACCGGCGGGACGGCAGCGGGGGCGGGACCAGGCGCCGCGGCGTCGTCCGATTCAGGAGACAGACTCCAGAGCTTGATGATCGTGTCTACCAGAGTGCCCCGGGTGGCCAATGTATGAGCATCGGCAAAGACGATGTCGCCTATACCCCAAAGATGCTCATGAGCTATGCTGGACTCGGAGTTGTCGGCCAGGGAGTGCGCGGTCAACAGATCCTTCCAGATATAGACAAGGACGGAGCCGTCGGGGGAAAAGATCGGGTTTCCAGCGCCGGACTTCCCCTCCGCCGACCGCTCAAAAACCTTCTTGTTTTCGTTCAGATTCCAGACAGCAAGATTGAAGGTATCTGTGCCCACGGCCAGCAGCCCGCCATTGGGCGAGATCGCGGTGGCAATAATGCGCTCGCCGGCAACAGGACCCAGGGATGTTTCATCTCCTGTGCTCAGATTTCTGAGAATCGCATTTTGCTCTTTCAGATAGACGATGCTCGGGCGTTCAGGCTCCGACAGGACCAGCGAACCTTCCGTATCTCCTTTGAACGAGCCCAGGCTATGGCCGTCTTTGAGGTCGAGGGTCTCGTACGTATCGTCAGAGTGCTTGACAAGGGCGAACCTGCGGTCATGGGAAAAGACGACGTTCTGGAGATCCTTTCCCCAAACGCCGAGCTTTTTGCCCTTCTCGGCCTCCCAGACATGGATGGCGTTGCCATAAACCGCCATGAGCAGCCGGCCGTCGGCGGAAAAGGCGATAGGATCTCCTCCGCCGAACAGCCCAGACATTCCCTTTTCCGGAGCCTTCATCAACTGGCGCTTAACCTTTCCTGTGCCTGCCTCTACGAGCAGGACGACATGGGCGGTGTTGCTCATGTTGAAATTGAGGCTCCCCGCGGCCAGGGCCTGATCGTCGAAGTTGAAATCTCCGGTCGTGCCTGTGACCGCCAGTGAGCGGCCGTCCGGTGAAAAGGCGAATCCCCCGGGCAGCACCTTCTTTACCGCCACCTTGCCTTTGGGCTTCAGTTCCTGGGCGTCTGCAGCGACAAGGAGAAACGCGACGATGGCCAAGAGCGACAATGCCAACCTCGCCAATCCGTGATGACAAGGCCTGTCCATAGTTCCCTCCCCTAATGAGCCAGATAGACGAACTTATCCCCTGATTGACAGATATTCTGTCGATCTGCGGGATGACGGATGCTCACCCAAGACTTTTCCCCGATCCTAATCCAGTATATAGACATGGACTCGCCGGGATGTCAAGCTGGGCCTGAGTCATTGTTCCCTCGAGCCCACTTCCCAAGCTCGGTCGCCGTCGAGACGCTCGGAAAGGTCCAGAGCGCAGCCAATATCAAGGGCGAATCTTCCGGTGAGAGCCGCGGCTTCGGCTTCGTCGAGATGCCGAACAAGGAAGAGGCCGACAAGGCCATTTCCGAACTGAACGGCAAGGACCTCAAGGGCCGTCCGCTGACGGTCAACAGGGCCGGGCCCCGGACCGATCGTCCACTGGCGGGCGGCTCCGACCGATCATCCGCCCGCCCGCGGCCGGATCGGCTCAATAACATGTCATTGACCTCTGCTCGGGGCGGTGATACCCTCTTTGTCGAGATGGGAAGCAAGGAAATCCCTATCAATGAACGAAGGAGAGACCCCGCATGAATCGAAGAGAGGGCCTCAAGACCATGATCGCTGCCGCCGGGGCCGCGGTCTCCGGCGCGCTGACCGGCCGCGGGGAAGGGCTGCCCGCCGCGGCCGCGGGGGAGTCCGGGCTGCCATGCGGCAAGATCGGCGACCTGCGCGTGAGCCGCATGCTTTTGGGCGGCAATCTCCTCACGCACTACACGCACAGCCGCGATCTTCAGTACGTCTACCGCCTGACCGAAAAGTACAACACCGACGAGAAGATCATGGCGACGCTGGCGCTGGCCGAGCAGCACGGCATCAACACGGTCTCGATGCACAACCCGCCGCGGCCGATCAGCATCCTGAAGAAGTACCGGCGGCAGGGCGGCAAGATCCAGTGGATCATCTGCCCCACCGCCGCCGTCGGCACGCAGGACTACGTGAACCAAGTGAGGGAACTGGTCGATGCAGGCTGCGAGGCGATCTACCTCTGGGGCGTGCACGCCGATCCGCTGGCGGCGCAGGGCCGGATCGACCTGATCGTCAAGGCGGTCGAGGTCGCCAAGGAGCTCGGCGTTCCGTCGGGCGTCGGCTGCCACGACCTGAACGTGGTCATCGAGTGCGAAAAGAACAAGGTGCCGTGCGACTTCTATATCAAGACGTTTCACCATCACAACTACCCCAGCGGGCCGAAACCGGAACAACTGAAGGCGCCTTACGACGAGAATCCCGGCTACTGGTGCCGTGACCCCCAGAAGACGATTGAGGTGATGGCGGGCGTCGAGAAGCCGTGGCTGGCCTTCAAGATCATGGCGGCGGGCGCGATCCCGCCCCAGGACGCGTTCCGGTACGCGTTCAAGAACGGCGCCGACCATGCGCTCGTCGGGATGTTCGACTTCGAGATCGCCGAGGACGTCGCTCTGCTCAAGTCGATCCTGCCAACGATCAGCCGCACGCGGCCGTGGAGGAGCTGAGATGACGCGGCGCAGGGTTGCCCTCGTGCTGGCTCTGGCCGCGCTGCATGCCGCCGGCGTGGCGGCGCGGGCCGCCCAGGCGTTCTTCCCGTTCTGCATCGACTGGCACGACGCGAAGAAGCGGAGCTTCGCCGAGCAGGCCGCGATGTTGAAGGAGCTCGGATACGACGGCGTCGGCCACATCTGGCTGGACAAGGTGGAGGAGCGGATCGCCTCGCTCGACGCGGCGGGGCTGAAGCTGTACCAGATCACGATGACGGTGAACGTCGTGCCGGGGCAGGCGCCCTACGACCAGAAGCGGTTCCGGGAAGTCCTGGGGGCCGTCAAAGGCCGCGACGTCCAGTTCCTCCTGATCTTCGACGGAGCGAACCCCTCCGACACGTCGGCCGACGGCCTCGCCGTTCCGATCCTCCGCGAGATGTCCGACCTGGCCCGCGAGGCGAACGCGTCCCTGCTGCTCTATCCACATACGGGGAACTGGATCGAGCGCATCGAGGACGCGGTGCGCGTTGCGGACGGGGTGGACCGTCCGAACGTCGGCGTGATGTTCAACCTCTGCCACTGGCTTCGCGTCAGCAAGGATCGCGACTACCAGGCGCGGCTCCGGCAGGCCATGCCCCGTCTGCGGGCTGTGTCGATCAACGGCGCGGACGAACGCGACGACGGCGCCGGCTGGGATCGGTACATTCAGCCGCTGGGCCAGGGTTCGTTCGATGTCGGCGCCCTGCTGAAGACACTGCGGGAACTCGGTTACACGGGGCCGATCGGTCTCCAGTGCTACGGCCTCGGCGGCGACGCGCGCGAGCATCTGGCACGCTCGATGGCCGCCTGGCGGCGGCTGCAGGCAACCTCCTCCCGCTAAGATGAAATCCATATTCCGGAGGGAGGTCCCATGATCGTCCTCATCATCCTCGGCGCGCTCCTCCAGCTCCTCGGCCTCGTCGGCTGCGTCCTGCCCTATCTCGCCGGGCCGCCGTTCAACTTCATCGGCCTCATCCTCCTCACCGTCGCCAAGGACGGAAGGCAGTTCAGCCTGGGCTTCATGGTCCTCCTGGGCGTCCTAACGGCCCTGACCGTGGTCCTCGATTATGTCCTGCCCCTGGCCGGGACGCGTAAATACGGGGCGTCGAAGCGGGGCTTCTGGGGGGCGTTCATAGGGATGGCCCTCGGGGCGCTGGTCCTGCCGCCGTTCGGGCTCGTCCTGGGCGCGTTCGCCGGGGCCGTCGTCGGCGAGCTCTCGGCCGGCAAAGACCAGTCCAAGGCCTTCCGCGCGGGCTGGGGGGTCTTCGTGGGAGTAATGGCGGCCATGGCCGTCAAGCTGGTCGTCAGCGGGGTGATGACCTTCTACTTCGTCAAAGCGCTGTTCTGAGCCGAGAGCGCACCGAATGTGGCCCCGTTTCAGGATGACTCGCCCGATCACCGTCGTTTTCCCGTGTTCCTTGAGGTAGCGGGCTGTCCCCGATAGGGAAATCCCCGTTCCGATGGCCCTGACGAAAAAGTCGATCCGGGGGATCTGCTCTAGCAGCCGTAGACCCGGATGGCGTTCAGCTTGTCGGCGGGCGCGTGCTTGTCGACGACGGCGATGAATTCATACCCTCTCGCCGCGGCCAGCATGGCCAGGGCCTTGGCGGTGTTGCCGGAAGATGATTCCACGATCATCGTCCCCGGCGTGCAGACGCCCCGCTCCTCGGCGGCCGAGATCAGGCCCCAGGCCGTTCGGTCCTTGAAGCTTCCGGACGGATTGAAGCTTTCGAGCTTCAGGAAAATGTCCCAATCCGGCCTAGCGGTTTTCACCCGGAGGACGGGGGAGTGTCCGATCAATTCTGTCAGATCATCGGCGACGATCATCTCGAACCCCTGATAAGGATCTGGGAAAAGCCCTTTTTACTCTTTCCCCGGAGAAAAATCCAGCCGGGAGCCGCTGAGAACGAGAGCATTCGTTTCTTCATGATGGCCAGGCCCCAGAACGGCTCCGACGCTATCGGCGGGCACCTGGGCCGGGCCTGGAGCATGGGCCGGGATTATCGGAAGTCGGGACCCGGCGAATGATCCGGACCGGGGCGATAGACGGGGCTGGGCCTTCAGAAGCGTGAAGATCCGGGTTCCCCATGATCCGCCGGGTCACTTCCCGGACCGTCAGACGCCGGAGACGACGACGTCCTGAAAGACAAGGCTCGGGACCCGCTGCGCGGAATAGAGATAGGGATCGTTCCCGACCTCGACCAGCCGCTGCCAGAGCCTGAGGTGATTGTCGGCGATGTTCATCTCCGACACGGCCTGGACCGGGGCGCCTTTTTCGAAGAGCTGGCCGACGATGCCGATCGAGACGTCGCCGGTCGTGGAGTTCGAGTTCCCGCCGATGAATCCCGTGATCAAGATGCCCCGGCCGAGGTCCTTCATGATCTCGGCGACCGAGCGTTTCCCGGGAGGGACGACGACGGTCGAAGGGCTTCCGGTGGTCGGCTCCCAGCCCAGCTTCCGGCCGTAGTACCAGTCGACGTAGAACTCCTTGAGCACGCCGGCGTCGATCATGACCCGCTTCTTGGCCGCGAATCCGTCGTTGTCGAACAGCCGGGCCCCCTGAGCGCCCTTGATGAAGGGGTCGTCGATGACCGTGAACTTGTCGCTCCCGATCTTTTGGCCCTTCTTGTCGGCAAGAAAGCTCTGTTTCTGCTGGATGCTCCGGCCGAACAGGGCCTGCATGAAGCCGTTCCCGAGTCGGCCCACGATCCTGTTCTCGACGATGATCGGGAGGGTCTCCGTCTTGATCTTCTTGGCCCCGAACAGGGCCAGTGTCCGCCGGGCGGCCTCGGCCCCGACCGTCTCCGGCTTGGGCAGATCCTTCCGCCGGAGGACGACGGCGATGCCGTATTCGGCCGGCCGCCGGTCGCCTTCGTCCTTGCCCGTCATCTCGGCCCCGCCCACGAAATAGGTCACCTCGGAATAGCCATCAAAACCGTTGCTGGCCATGAGGAGCGATTCCCCGTAGCCGTCCGTCGACGAGGCCGTGACCGAGATGGCCTTGTCGCCGCCCCCGGCCAGGCACGCGTCCTCGATGGCTTTGACGAAGCGGTGGCGTTCGTCGGGGGTCAGCTTGCCGTAATCCGGGTCGACCTGGCCGAGGTCGATCTCCTGGCGGCCTTGGTAATACTTCGCGTCGGGCAGGCTCCGGAAGGGGTCCTCGGCCAGAAGCTTGGTCTGGGCCACGGCCCGGCCGATGAAGTCCTTGAGGGCGTCCTTCCTGAGGTCTGACGTGCTCATCGTGGAGTAGCGACCGTTGACGAAGATCTCCAGGCCCAGGCCCTTCGTCGAAGCCTCCTTGATATTCTCGGGCTTGCGGTCCCGATAGCTGATCTCGACCGTCCGCTCGGCGTCGATCGCGATCCGGCAGGCGTCCGCGCCCGCCGCCTTGGCTTCCTTGAGGCCCCAAGCCGCGAGGTCGTACATCTCTTGTTTCATTGTCCGTCTCCTTTCCTCAGCCTCGTCTGCCGCCCACGGTCAGCGACTTGACCAGGCAGGTCGGCTGGCCCATCCCGCAGGGCGCGGACTGGCCGTCCTTGCCGCAGGCCCCGGTCCCGCCCTTGTTGAGCTCGAAATCGTCGGCGACCATGATCGTGTTGGCCAGCATCTTGGGGCCGTTGCCCATGATGTTGACGTCCTTGATCGGGGCTCCGAGCTTCCCGCCCTCGATCAGCCGGCCCTGGGAGACGAAGAAGGCGAAGTCGCCCTCCCCGATCTTGACCTGGCCGTTGCTGACGTCCTGGACATAGATGCCCTTCCCGGCGGCCTCGATGACCTCTTCGGGCGTCGCCGGCCCCGCTTCCATATAGGTGTTCCGCATGCGGGGGATGACGTAATGCTGGTAGCTCTGGCGGCGGCCGTTCCCCGTCGGCTTGACGCCGTAGGCCTTGGCCGATATCTTGTCGTGGAGATAACCCGTCAGGATCCCCTTGTCGACGAGGACGGTCCTCTGCCCGGGGGTCCCTTCGTCGTCCACGTTGATCGAGCCGAGCATGTTGGGCAGGGTCCCGTCGTCGACGATGGTCACGAAGGGCTCGGCGACCTTCTTTCCGATCATCGTGCAGAAGGTCGAGATCTTCTTCCGGTTGAAGTCGGCCTCCATGCCGTGACCGATGGCCTCGTGGAGGAGGACGCCGGTGACGCCTGGGCCGAGGACGACCGGCATCTCGCCGGCGGGCGGCTGGACCGCGTCGAACAGGACCAGGGCCCGGTCGACGGCCGTCTTGGCCAATTCCTCGACGAGGGCGGGGGTGAAATAGGAAAAGTCGCGACGGCCGCCGAAGTTCCAGCCGGCCCTCTCCCGCTTGCCGTTCTTCTCTGCGACCGCGGTCACGGCCAGGTAGGTGCGGGGCTGGAGGTCCTCGGCTTTGACGCCGTCACTGGTCACGATGAGGATCCGTTTCTGCTGGTCATGGAAGGAGGCGTTGATCTTGACGATGAGTGGGGAACGGGCGAACGAGCGGTCGTTGACGCCCTGGACGAGCGGCAGCTTGGACTCGAGCGGCACCGCCGTGAACAGGGTCTTGAGCGGGTAATAGTCTTGGAGCTTGAGCGGAGTGAACGTTGCGCCCACGGCTCTGCCGGGGCCGGAGGCGATGGTGGCCGCGGTCGAGGCCGCCGCCAGCATGGGCTTCTCGCTGAGCTCCTGGGTGAAGCCGTAGCCGACCTGGTCGCCCTTGACGGTCCGGATGCCCACGCCCAAAGCGACGTCGCTCACGGCCCGGTTGACCTTGCCGTCCTCGAGGACAAGATTATTGCTGATCGTGTGCTCGAAATAGAGGTCGGCATAGTCCCCGCCCCTGGCCAGGGCCTCGGCCAGGACCTTGCGGCAGAGGGCGTCCGTGACGCCGAACTCCCTTTCGAAATAGCCCGGGAGCTCCGCCCCGGACAGGCCATACCATCCCCTGGAGAGCAGGGGCGAGGCGACCGTTGCGGCCGCCGCCGTAGCGCCGGTCTTGAGGAAATCTCGCCGGCTGAAGATGCTCATGGATTCCTCCTCATAGGGGTGATAGATAGACGGGGGGACCGGAGAAAAAGGCGGATCAAGAAAAACACGGACCCCACATCTATAGTATACGTCCGGGCCCCTCAAATGGTTTCCGGCCGGGGCCCCGGAGGCGCTCATGGTCGGAAAATTCACTCTAGGGCTGGAACAGTCATCGCCGTCACGATACCACTGACCTGACCCCCTCACGGGAATCCGATCCTTGCGTTAGGATGTTGCTGGCTGACCGGGGCCCGGAAGCAACGAGCGGAGCCCGTCCTCCCGAGCCCCTGCGAGCCCTTCCGGCGGTTGACTTTTGCCGACGCGCGGCGCACAATTTCGCGGGGAGGTAGAAAGAATGCTGCATAAACGAATGACGTCCCGCTGTCTTTCGGTGACCTTCGCCTTCGCCCTCGCCCTGGCCCCGCTCCTGGGCCAAAGCCTCGAGGAGAAGGTGACCGTCCATACCCTGAAGAACGGCTTGACCGTCCTCTTCGGCGAGCGCCACGGCGCGCCGGTCTTCAGCACGATGTACGGGTTCAAGGTCGGGTCGGTGGACGAGGTCCCCGGCATCACCGGGACCGCCCACCTTTTTGAGCACATGGCCTTCAAGGGCACGCCCAAGATCGGGACCACGGACTACGGGCAGGAGAAGGTCCTCAACGAGAGGATCGCCCAGGTCGGCCGCGAGTGGAGCCTCGAGCTGGCCAAGGGCGAACGGGGCGACAGGGAGAAGGTCGCCCGCCTCCGGGCGGAGCTCACCAAGCTCGAGCAGGAGCATAAAACCTTCATCGTCAAGGACGAGATCGACCTCATCTACGGGAACGCCGGCGGCGTCGGCCTCAACGCCGGAACGGGCCCGGACCAGACGATGTACATCATCAGCCTGCCGGCCAACCAGTTCGAGCTGTTCTGCCTGATGGAGTCCGAACGCATCCGGAACACGGTCCTCCGCGAGTTCTACACCGAACGGAGCGTCATCCAGGAGGAGCGCAAGCAGACGACCGACGCCGTGCCGACGCGTCTCCTCAGCGAGATGTTCATGGGCGCGGCTTTCATCGCGCACCCTTACAAAAACCCGGTCGTCGGCTGGGCCTCGGACATCAACTCGGTGACCCTCGAGGAAGCCCAGGCCTTCAAGCAGAAGTATTACACGCCGAACAACTGCGTTCTGGCCATCGTCGGCGACGTCGACCCGAAGACGGCGATCCCGCTCGTCGAAAAGTATTTCGGCGGCATCCCGCGCGGCGAGGACCCGCCCGTCTTCCGGACGGAGGAGCCCAAGCAGCTCGGCGAGCGCCGGGTCCGCTTCGAATTCGACGCCGAGCCCCTGCTCATGATGGGCTATCACAAACCGAACTTCCCGTCGAAGGACGACGCGGCGGCCAGCGTCCTGGCTTATATCCTGACGACCGGCCGGACCTCGCGGATCTACAAGGACCTCATCCAAGACAAGCAGCTCGCCGTCTCGGTCTCCGCCAGCGCCGCGTCTCCCGGCGCGCGCTACCCGAACCTCTTCATGTTCAACGCCGTTCCGCGCTTCCCGCACACCCTCGAGGAGGTCGAGAAGGCCGTCCTCGAGCACGTCGAGAAGGTCAAGGCCGAACCGGTGAGCGAACAGGAGCTGCAGAAGGTCAAGAACAATATCGAGGCCCAGTATATCCGCTCCATGGCCTCCAATTTCGGCATCGCCTCGACCCTCGTCCGCTACCAGCTCCTGTTCGGCGACTGGAGACTGTTCAAGGCCTACCGAGAGCTCATCACAAGCGTCACGGCGGCCGACATCATGGCCTTCGCCAAGACGTACCTCACGCCGGAGAACCGGACCGTGGCTTACCTCGTGAAGAAAGCCAAGGCGTCCTGAGGCAGGAGAAACGACGATGACATCCTCAACCGTTCAAAAGTGCGCGGCCCTCGCCGCGGCCTTCCTCATCCTGAGCCTTCCGGTCCTCGCCCAGAAGCACCCCCGCGAACTGCCCAATCCGCCGGCGCTGTCGTTCAAGATGCCGAAGCCGGTCACTTTCACGCTGGGGAACGGCATCCAGGTTTATTATCTCCAGGACACGGAGCTTCCGCTCGTTTGGGTCATGGGCTATCTCCGCGGAGGGAGCCTCTACGAGCCCGCCGATAAGGCCGGCCTGGCCTCGACCATGGCCACCGTCCTCCGGACGGGCGGGACCGGAACGCGTCCCGGCGACAAGATCAACGAGGAGCTCGAGACGATCGCCGCGACGGTCGAGGCGATGGGCGGCTCCGAATACATGAGCGTCACCGGAAGCGCCCTCAAGAAAGACTTCGCCAAGCTTCTCGAGATCTACGCCGACCTCGTCATGAACCCGGCCTTCCCGCAGGACAAGCTCGACCTGGCGCGCAACCAGAGCCTGGAGAGCATGCGTCGGCGCTGGGACCAGCCCATGCAGGTCGGGAGCTTCCTCTTCCAGGAGAAGCTCTACGGGGCGGATACGCCCTATGGGCGGCGGGCGACCCCGGCGACCCTCAAGGCGATCACCCCGCAGGACCTCGCCGCCTTCCACAAGCGGTTCTTCGCCCCGAACAACCTCATGCTCGGGGTCGCCGGCGACGTCCCGCTCGACCAGGTCAAGACGCTCCTCAACCGCGTCTTCAAGGGCTGGGCGAAGAAGAAAGTCGACCTGCCGGAGCCCGCGCCGCTCGTTGAGCGCGCCGACGGCACGGTCTATTACGCCTACAAGGATACGCCGCAGGCCAACGCCTTCCTCGGCCACTTGGGCGTCCGGCGCAACAACCCCGACCAGTACAAGCTCGACGTTCTGAACGACATCCTCGGAGGCGGCGGCTTCCGGGCCCGGCTGATGAAGGAGATCCGTTCGAACCGCGGCCTGACCTACGGCATCTACGGCGGGGTCTACGCCGGCCGCGACCGGGGCGCCTTCCAGATCGCCTCGCCGCTCAAAGCGGCCCAGTTCGTCGAGGCCATCGGGCTCGTCAAGGACATCCTCCTGGACCTCCAGACGAACTTTGTTGGCGACGAGGAGATCGAGACGGCCAAGAACTCCATCATCAACAGCTTCGTCTTCAATTTCGAGCAGCGGAACCAGATCATGTCCCAGGCCATGGTCATGAAGCTCCAGGGCTACGCCGACAACTACTTCGACACCTATATCGACAACGTCCGCAAGGTGACCAAGGAGGACGTTCGCGCCGTGGCCAAGAAGTACATGGACCCGGCCAAGATGATCCTGCTCGTCGTCGGCGACGAAAAGAAGTTCGACAAGCCTCTCTCCACCCTCGGCAACCTCAAATCGATCGACCTCAAGGCCCTCATGGAGTCGGAACGGGGCCCGCAGAAATAGCTCGGCCCTAACGAACGTTCATGGGCGGCGCCCGGCCGGATAGGCCGGCCGGGCGCCGCCCGCTTTTTTCCCAGGCCTACAGATCTGCGCCGGACCGACTTCCCCCCACACCTGCGTCTCCTCGTGACTGAGATGATCTGTCCCCGCCGCGGCCAGCATGGCCAGGGCCTTGGCGGTGTTGCCGGAAGATGATTCCACGATCGTCGTCCCCGGCTTGCAGACGCCACGCTCCTCGGCGGCCGAGATCAAGCCCTTGGCCGTCCTGTCCTTGAAGCTTTCGGACGGATTGAAGCATTCGAGCTTCAGGAAAAGCTCCCAATCCGGCCTGGCCGGCTTCACCCGGAGTAAGGGGGAGTGTCCGATCAATTCGGACAGATCATCGGCGACGATCATCTCGAACCCATGATAAGGATCTGCGAAAAGCACTTTTTGCTCCTTCCTTGGAGAAAGATCCAGCCGGGAGCCGCCGAAAACGAGAGCATTCACTATTTGGCCCCGTTTCGGGATGAACGGCCCAATCATCCGCTTGCCGCGGCGCCGGACTGCCGGATCCTCAGTCTTTGACTCTTGCGCCCGGCCGGGATATCCTCCTTTTCGTGAGGGGAACGCACGATTGAATAGAAGAGAGCCGTGTCTCCGCCGGCCGCGTCTTCACGCGCTCCCGGGCGCTGAGATAGGCACGGCAGGGACCGAGAAATCCGAGGTCGGAGGAGGCAGCAGATGAAAGCAGGGCATGCGAAGCGGGTCCGGCGCGACACCAAGCGGCTGTTCCTGAAGAAGGGCACCTGCTCCCGCGCCCTGTTCTTCATCTTGGACCGGGAATTCGGCCATCCCCGGGACGACGAAGAGCGCGCCGCCGAGCTTCTGGCCGGGGGGATCGTCCAGCAGGGATACCAGTGCGGACTTCTCTGGGGCGCCGTCTTCGCCGTGGGCGCCGAATCGTTCCGGCGCCGGCCCGACCGGGACCGCGCCATCGGCGCGGCCATCGAGGCCGCCCGGCACGTTTCCGCCTCTTTCGTCGCCCGGGCCGGGAGCCCCGATTGCTATGACATCACGAGCTGCGAATGGAAGGACAAGCTGAGCATCGCCAAATATATGCTCACCGGGAAGTTCCTCTCCTGTTTCAAGCTCGCCGACGCGTGGGCGCCGGAGGCGATCCGGGCGGCGGAGGAAGGGCTCGCCCTCGACCCTTCCGGCCTTCCGGCCCGGCCGCTCAGCTGCGCCTCCGAGGTCGTCCGGCTGTCGGGCGGAAGCGACGCGGAGATGGTCACGGCGGCCGGGCTGGCCGGCGGCATCGGCCTGAGCGGCGGGGGTTGCGGCGCGCTGGCCGCCGCGATCTGGATGAACGCGCTGTCCCGGATCCGGGACAAGTCCTACAAGACGTCGTTTTCCGACCCCGTAGCCGAGCGTATCCTGCGGACGTTCTTCGAGGCCGCCGGGTCCGAGCTGGATTGCCGCGTCATCGCCGGACGCGTTTTCCCGACCGTCGCCGATCATTCCGAGTTCATCGGAGCCGGCGGCTGCGGCAGGCTGATCCAGGCCCTGGCCGGCGCCGTCTCTTTCCGCTGAAAGGCCCGAAACACCAGGCGCTCCCGGCCCCCGGGCCTCAAGAGGGGCCATCTGGCCTAGATCTCGAAGCGAGGCAGAATGGACTTGATTATTCAAAAAGCCGCTGGCAAAATGGGCGAGAAACGGAGTGCAGGTCACGCCTTCGACGGCGGTTGATGCCGAGCGCCAGCCATAAAAAAGGAGACAGCATTGGCCTCGACATGGATCTCATATAACGATCTCGCTTGGACCGAAGATTGGGTGGCGGACCCGTCTGAATACGAACATGAAGTCATGGTCTACGTCGACCTGATCAAGCGCACGGCGTCAGAGCCGCCAAGAACATTGCTGCATTTGGGAAGTGGCGCGGGCGGTCATGACACGATCTTCAAACGCCATTTTTCCGTGACCGGTGTGGACCTGAGCGCGGGCATGCTGAACAAAGCGCGCAAAGCACACCCTGACATTGAATACATTGAAGGCGATATGCGGACAATACGATTGGACCGCCAGTTCGACGCCGTGGCCATTCCAGACAGCATAGATTACATGGCTTCGCAGGAAGACCTTCGGCAGGCCATTCAGACCGCCGTCATGCATCTCAAGACAGGCGGTGTTCTGCTTGTGGTCGCAAAGACCGAAGAGGTCTTTCAAAACAACAATTTTGCCTATACCGGAGAAAAAGATGGCGTCCATGTGACGGTATTGGAGAATAACTTCATCAACCCATTTCGTCCCCATACCTATGAGGCCACCTTGGTGTATTTGATCCGGCAGCAAGGCGAGTTGACCATCCATACGGATCATCAAGTGCTCGGCCTTTTCTCGCAGGCCATCTGGGATGAAGTGTTCAAGAATGCCGGGATGACCATGCAGAAAACGAACCTGGACGGCATCTATGACGCATATATTCTAAACGGCGGAGAGTATCCCCTCATCGTTTTCGTAGGGCAAAAAGCATGAATAGGAAGAGGCACTCGCTTTCAGGTTGATGGATGCCTAACAACGGGTTGCAGCCGACGTTGCTCCGCTGCGCGCCGCCGTTGAACCGGACCGTGAGTCGGCAATGTCACTGATATTGCTGAAGGAGGACAGAATGCTGGTTCGGAGATGGATCGTGTTCGGTGCGTTCGCGGGGATCATCGGCGACATCGCTTATGCTCTGGCCATCGCTCCATTAGGATTGCCCGATAAAGCGGTCATGCTTTCCGGATTTCTTTTTGGACCGCTCCTTTCATTGGCATTTGTGGGCATATATCATTTTTTCAAAATCTATAAGAAAACAGTCGCGATCCAAGCCAGTATGATCTTTGGTGTGATCGCAGGGACGATCGTGAACATGATGATCGTCGTTCAATCGGCGATATTCATAACGATCCCAAGTGAAACCAGGGCTGGAATGGGTCCCGCGTGGGACGGATTGAATATGGTTCAACTCGGACTCGATGTTTCGTGGGATATCTATATTTCAGCCGCTACAATTCTCCTTGGAGCAGCCATGTGTTCTCACCCGAGGTTTGGAAAGATCTGGGGGATCTTGACAATTGTCATTGGCGCCGCATTATTCATCTTCAACGTTTCGACATTCCCTGTTCCGCCGTCATCCGCCGGTTCGTTCGATCTCGGCCCGATCACCGGCCTTTTGTACTTGATCGTCGTTCTCCGGATATTGACATCGCTCAAATGGGTCGATCAGACCTTAATCAGTCATTCAGGAAATGACATTGCCGCCTAACAATGGCCTCGAGAGCGACAAGCGACAGCCCGACGAAAATGGGCGGGCCGCTAATTGCGCCCCATGCCAGTAATTAGGGGGCGCAGAGATTCCATCAAGAAGGAGTTAACAATGCTGATAGCCGGCAGAACACCAAGAGATTATTTTCTGGCATCAAGAGTGTACTTGGTTGTTATTCTGATCCTCTCGGGCGTCAACGTGATGGGGAGACTCGCTGGATATGTTTGGGTTTTCTTGGGATACCTTCAATTCGTGGGGCTCCCCCTTATTGGCTGGGCGGGCTGGCGGGCTATACGAATACACGGATTCAATCTGACACAAACAGCGATAGTTGGATTCATTCTTTCCTTCGCAAGTCATTGGACGCTGCCGATTTTCCATAACGCGGCAGAGATATTGTGGTTGTTTGTGGTGAACTCGGCTATTTTTATAGCTGTGGCCCTTTGCGGGGGATTTCTAGCCAAGATAAAGAGGATCCCCCGCGGCGGTTAGACCCTATGAAGGGGGTTCCTCGGGCGGGCCGCCTCGCAAGGTGTGCACCTGGCGGCCGCCGCTTCGGGATTCGGCCCTAATGAGCCTTGGAGAAGTCGGCTTTCTGGAGGTTCGCGAAGACCTCCGCGACGACGGCCTTGGCCAGGTCGACGCTGATCGTGCCTTCGAGCGTGACCGTCAGGTTGGCGTTGCCCGCCCAGGCCATGCCCTTGAGCTTGACGTTGGGGACGATCATCTTGCCGACGTCGGCCATGACCGCCTCTTCGGGCGGGCATTCGGACTTGAATTCGCCATAGACGATTTCCCCGATCCCCAGCTTCTCGATTTTTGGCGTCAGCCTTCTCTGCTCGATCTCGCTCGTCGCGTCCTTGATGGTCTGAGCTTGAATCGCCTCCCTATCTATCGTTCCGTACGGTTCTTCCTCAGTTTTGATGAGTATCGCCGTCTCGCCCCCGTAATGCGTGACCGCGATGCTGATGCGGGCCGAGAACTTCTGCTTGGGACAAATAGGGTTATCGAAAGACAGGTCGGCCGAGCCGCGGCCCGAACTCATTTCTCCGGGGAAGTACTGCCCGGTGTGGCCCGACGCGTTCTTCGGTAGGATCGAGGCGATGATGGGCGGACAGCTCCCTTGGGTTTGAGCCGGGACGAGGACGACAACCGCCGTGGACGCGAGAACGAGGAGCGGTCCGGCCAGGGCGATCGCCCGGAATAAAGGATGATAGGTTTTCATGGCTACCCTTATTACGAGCTTCATTCTAGGAGCGCCCTTTCCCCATGTCAAGGTCGTATCGCGGCCAAGCAGCAAAGCACGTAATCCGGGCCCCTCGACAGGCGACAAGGTGATCCTCTCCGCGCCCTCTCGCCTCCACCCTCACAGCGGTTTTGACTTCTGCCCCGGCGGCCGCCATACTATCCGGGGTCGTTGATCCCGGGGAGGTGCCATGAGCCAGCCCAAGGTCGTCATCATCGGCGGCGGGATCGCCGGACTCTGCGCCGGCGTCTATCTCCGCAAGTGCGGTTTCGAGACCGAGATCCTGGAAATGAACGCGATCGCCGGCGGACTGGCGACCGCTTGGAAGAGGCAAGGCTACACCTTCGAGAATTGCATCCACTGGCTGGTCGGCTCCAAGGAGGGCGGCCCGCTGAACGCCGGCTGGAAAGAGGTCTTCGATATCGGCCGCCTCCGGTTCTTCGACGATCCTGTCTACCAGGTCCTGGAACGAGGCGCCGAAACCATCACGATCTACCGTGATCCCGACCGGTTGGAAAGAGAGCTGTTGGCCAAGGCCCCGGAGGACGCCGCCGCTATCGGCGAGTTCGTCCGGCTGATCCGAAAGTTCGCCAAGTTCCGCTTCCCCGAAGGGGATTCTCCCTTGGCGAACGCCGGGGCATTCCTCCGAATGGCCCCGTTCCTCCCCGCCCTGGCCAAATACGGCAAGCTGACCCTGGCCGATTACGCGAAACGGTTCAAGAACCCTCTGCTCCGCGGCTTCTTCTCCGAAGGGATCGCCGATCTGTCGTTCTTGGCCCTCGTCTTTTCGCTCGCCTGGATGGCGGACGGCAACGCCGGCTACCCCATCGGCGGTTCGCTCGCGATGATCGGCCTGATCGAGGAGAGCTACCGAAGGCTTGGGGGACGGATCCGGTTCAAGACCCGGGTCGAGCGCATCCTCGTCGAGGACGGCCGGGCCGCGGGGGTGGCTCTGGCCGGCGGCGAAACGGTCCCCGCCGACATCGTCGTCTCCGCGGCTGACGGCCACGCCACGATCTTCGACATGCTCGGCGGGAGATTCGTCGACGAAAAGACGACGAAGGTCTACCAAACCTATAAACCCTTTCCGTCATACGTCCAGGTGTCGTTCGGTGTCGGAGCCGACCTCGGCGCGGAGCCCGGCTTCCTGGCCCTGTTCCTGGACCGGGAGATCCGTCTGGATCCCCAAACGACGGAAGATACGGTTTCCTTCCGCATCTTCAATTACGACCCGACCTTTGCCCCGCCCGGAAAGACCGCCGTGGTCGCCTTTCTCGGCACCTACGATCATGAGTATTGGCGCGATCTTCGCCAGGCCGATCGGGCGCGCTACGAGACTGAAAAAAAGAGGATCGCCTCCGAGGTCGTCGCCCTGTTCGAAAAGCGCTTTCCGCAGGCTGCGGGGAAGATCGAGGTCGTGGACGTGGCCACGCCGGCGACGGTCATCCGCTATACCGGCAATTGGCGCGGCAGCATGGAGGGCTGGCTTCTCACTCCCGCGACCGGAATGAAGACGCTGCCGTGCGTTCTGCCGGGCCTGAAGGGCTTCTATATGGTCGGCCAATGGATCAGCCCCGGCGGCGGACTGCCTTCGGGATTGATGACCGGCCGGATGGTCGCCCGGCGGATCGCCAAGGGCGCCCGTCTCCCTTGGCGGCCGTCCGGTGAGACCATCGCATGATCCTGACCGATTCACTGTGCGCCCACGAGAACCCGGTCGTCGCCTACCGGGCCCGGCGGCTGCTCGCCGGCGAGCCGGAGAGCTCACCGGCCTTGTGCAGGGTGCGCCGGTCGATCGCCTCATCGGAGATGGCCAAGCGCCTCCTGATGGCCCTGGACGGCGAGCGCTTCAATCCCTATCGCAAATGGCAAGGGCCGCACTGGACGCTGTACTCGCTGGCGGAGATCGGCTTCCCGGCGGGGGACGAGAGGCTGTTCCCCCTGCGCCAGCGCGTCATGGACTGGATGTTCGCGCCGGCATTCCTGAAGCCGCCGAGCACCGTGTTCTTCCCCGGCCAGCCGCGGCGACCGCGGCGCTGCGCCTCAATGGAAGGCAACGCCATTTGGTCGCAGCTCGTGCTAGGCATCGTCGATGGCGAGCACGCGCCTCTTCTTGTGGATCGCCTCGTGGCCTTTCAGTGGCCGGACGGCGGATGGAACTGCGACAAGCGACCGGACGCCCACACATCCTCCGTGCAGGAGACGCTCCTCCCGCTTCGGGGCCTGACCCACTGGGTTCGCGCCACAGGAGACGAGCGAGCGTGGGGGGCCGCGAGGCGCGCGGCCGAGTTCCTGCTCGCGCGGCGTCTCCTCTGGCGCAAGAGAGATGGGGCGCTCATCGAGCCCGAGTGGGGAGGTCCCGTCGACAAGGTCCACTATCCCATCCGCTTCTACGACGTGCTGAGCGCGCTCCTGGTGATGGCGGAGATGGGGTTGGTTCGCGATCGGCGATGCCAGGATGCCCTCGACCTGCTTGAACGCAAGCGCCTCGCTGACGGCACGTTCCCGGTCGAGTGGACCAACGTGACGAAGG
>Ga0209253_10000110_pt1 | contig 57736 bp, 45 predicted proteins | sample FrelakmetBRP12BR_FD_187145 | JGI IMG/M metagenome (GOLD analysis project Ga0209253, IMG submission 187145) | Freshwater lake sediment microbial communities from the University of Notre Dame, USA, for methane emissions studies - BRP12 BR (SPAdes)... | ecosystem: Environmental > Aquatic >...
GGTCATCTGCTACCACGCCGACTATCCGTCGCAGCGCGTCAGCCAATGGACCGAGATCTATGCGACCGATGACGCCTTCGCGGCGCACCTCGCCAACGAAAAAGGCAAGGGCCCGCTGGGAACGATTATCGGCGCGTGCGACGAGATCACCTGCCAGTGCTGGGGCAACCCGAACGCCAAGTCCAAGGAGATCCTGGCCGGATTCGGGGCCACGTATCACGAGACGGCCAGGAACGCTTTCGTGCTGAATCCCGCCGCCGACAAGGACTCGCGGGTTTAGCGAGTGCGCCTGATGGAATTGAACTTATCCGTCCCGACATACTGCAGCCAGCCTTGGAAGCTGGGGCGACGCGAGTTACCGCGAAGATCGAACCGAACGCCGCTGCCAATCGCAAGTTGCGAGGGACGTGGAGTTGCCGAACCATCGAAGCGAGGCCGCAGTGTCCGCTTCACCCGCGCGCGAACTCTCCGTGCCAACCACCAGCCGTCGTACGCGGCCGGCAGCTTCCGAGCGAGCTGAAGATCTTCGCCGCGATCCTGGAGAGTGGGCGCCGGTCATCGAGCGCATCCTCAACCACCTCGGGCCGCCTGCCCGGTCCGCGAGGGCAGGCCGAGCCCGGGTTTGTGCGGAGCGGTGTCGCACAGCGGACATCGCGACTGCGGTCTGCGATCAGGCACGATAGGCACCGTACCGAGCGCGTCCCGCGATGGCCGCTTCGACGCCGATGCCCGACCAACCCTGCCACGCCATGCCGACGCCCACCACACGCCACGACGAAGCGAGCAGTGTGCTGCACAGCTGGTGCGTGCCCTCGCAATGGCGCGCGCCGACGGTGGTTGGCGGGAATGGGGCCTGGCTGTATCTCGAGGATGGCCGTCGCGTGCTCGACATGAGTTCGCTGTCCGAGTGCAGCCACCTCGGCCACCAGCATCCGCGGCTGGTGCAGGCGATCCGGCAGCAGGCCGGCGAACTTTGCTTCGTCACCAACCAGTGGGGGGCGCGGGTGCGCGGTCAGCTGGCCGAAGCGCTGCTCGAGGTGGCGGGCTTCGAGGGCGGACGCGTCTTTTTCACGCTGGCCGGCGCCGACGCCAACGAGAACGCGGTGAAGATCGCGCGGCTTGCCAGCGGCCTGCCGCGCGGCGCGATCGTCGCCCGCGAGCGCTCGTACCACGGCGCTAGCTTCATGGGCATGGCCTTGTCGGGCGACACCCGCACGCGCGACTTCGTCGACGCGGCGCCGCTCGGCGTGCACCACGTGCCGCCACCCTATGCCTACCGCTGCCCGTTCGGCACCGACACGCCCGAGGCCTGCGGCCTTGCCGCCGCACGCGCCGTGGCCGACCGGATCGACCAACTCGGCGCCGCCGACACTGCCGCGGTAATCATGGAACCGAATGCCGGCACCAACGGCATCGTGCCGCCCGACAGCTGGTGGCCGGCGCTGCGCCAGGCGACGCGCGAACGCGGCACCTGGCTGATCGCCGACGAGGTGATGAGCGGCTTCGGCCGCTGCGGCCAGTGGTTCGCGTGGCAGAAGCACGGCGCCGCGCATGCGCCCGACCTGATCACCTGCGCCAAGGGCCTGACCGGCGCCGCGCTGCCGCTCGGCGCGGTGATCATCTCGGCGGCGGTCTACGAGCGCATCCAGGACAGGATGCTCGCCACCGGCCTCACCTACTGCGGCCATCCGCTCGCCTGCGCCGCCGGTCTCGCGGCGGTGCAGACCTACCGGGACGAGGCGCTGATCGATCGCTCGCGCCGCCTCGGCGCTTGGCTGGCCGAGCGCCTGCGTGCCTTGCAGGACCGCCACGCCGTGATCGGCGACGTGCGCGGCGGCGACGGCCTCTTCGCCGTGATCGACCTGGTTGCCGACCGCGCCAGCCGCACGCCGCTCGCGCCTTGGCCGCAGATGCCGGCGGCGCTGTCGTCGCTGCTCGCCGACGCGCTGGCGCAAGGTGTTTCGTTCGCCGCGCGCGGCCACCTGATCCTGCTCGCGCCGCCGCTGGTGATCGACGAGGTCGACCTGGGCATGGCGATCGACCGCCTCGACGCGCTGCTGGCCCGACACTTCTGATCCGAACCAACGAGTCCCGCGATGAGCTTCCGCCTGACCTATGCCACGATGTTCAACCCGCCCGAGGCGATGCACACCGCGTTCGACCTGGCCCTGGCCGACGTGCGCACTGGCCTGGGTACGAGGCATGGCCTGTTCCTGAACGGCGAGGACGTGTCGCGCGCCGAGACCCAGCGCCTCGTCTCGCCGATCGACACCTCGCTGGTGCTGGGCGAGTTCGCGCTGGCGACGCCGGCCGACGTCGACACCGCGGTGCGCTCGGCCCAGTCCGCCTGGCCCGCCTGGCGCGCGCGCTCGGCCGCCGATCGCGCCGCGCTGCTGCGCCGCGTGGCCGACGTGATGGAGTCGCGCGTCTACGCGATCGCCGCAGCGCTCGCGCTCGAGGTCGGCAAGAACCGCATGGAGGCGATGGGCGAGGCGCAGGAGACGGTGGACTTCTTTCGCCAGTACGCCGACGACTTCGAGAAGGCACACGGTTTCGACGTGCCGTTGCCGAACGACCCGCTCGACGGCATCGTCTCGACCAACCGGTCAGTCCTGCGGCCCTACGGCGTGTGGGCGGTGATCGCGCCGTTCAACTACCCGCTCGCGCTGATGGGCGGGCCGACCGCGGCGGCGCTGGTCACCGGCAACGTGGTCGTCGCCAAGGGCTCGGCCCACACGCCGTGGGCGGGTCGCCTGCTCGCCGATTGCCTGCGCGATGCGGGCCTGCCGCGGGGCGTGTTCCAGCTCGTCCGCGGCGCCACCGACGATGTCGGCCGCGCGCTGGCCGAGCACCCGCAGGTGGCCGGCCTCACCTTCACTGGCTCGGTCGCGGTCGGTCGCCGGCTGCTGGCACTGAGCGTGTCGGGCCACTACCCCAGGCCCTGCGTCGCCGAGATGGGCGGCAAGAACCCCTGCATCGTCACCGAGCACGCCGACCTCGATGCGGCAGCCACCGGCATTGCGCGTTCGGCCTATGGCCTGTCGGGCCAGAAGTGCTCGGCGCTGTCGCGCCTGTATGTGCACGACAAGGTCGCCGATGCGCTCGTCGAACGGCTGCAGGAGCGCATCGCGGCGATCACCGTCGGCGACCCGACCGCGCGGGCGAACTGGATCGGGCCGGTCAACAACACCGCGGCGTATGCGAACTACAGCCGCTGGATCGCGCAACTGCGCGACGCAGGCGCCGTGCTGCACGCCGGCGGCGAGGTGATGACGGGCGGCGACCTGGCGCGCGGGTACTACGTTTCGCCGGTGCTGGCCGAGGCGCCCGAGCAGCATCCACTGTGGCGGCAGGAACTCTTCCTGCCGGTGCTGATGATGCTCAGGGTGGGCTCGAAGGAAGAGGCGATGCAGCGCGCCAACGACAGCGACGTCGGCCTCACCGCCGGCTTCTACGGCAGCGCAGAAGAAGTCGACTGGTTCCACGAGCACATCGAAGCGGGCGTTACCTACGCGAATCGCGCCCAGGGCGCGACCACCGGCGCCTGGCCCGGCTATCAGCCCTTCGGCGGCTGGAAGGGCTCGGGCTCCACCGGCAAGGCGATCGCGTCGTTCTACTACCTGCCGCTGTACCTGCGCGAGCAGTCGCGCACGGTGGTGCGGTGAGTGGGGCGCGAAGCCGCCGGCTCCTGCCGGTGACGAAGCCCGGCGTGTCACGCGGGCCTCAGGCGACGAGCGCGCCGTAGACGAGGTTCTTGTACAGCATCCGCGTGTGGATGCGATTCGACGGCGTCTGCGCCATCAGGATGCCGACGAGGCGTTCGCGCGGGTCGATCCAGAAGCTGGTGCCCCAGGGCGCCAGCCCACATCGCGTCGCCCTTGCTGCCGGCCGTCCAAGACACTCCGTCGTGCAGGCGCACACCCAGCCGAGGCCGAAGCCAGGGCCGGTCGTGCCCGTCGGCGTACCGACCTTGCCGACGATGTGGTCCGACAGCATGAACTCGACCGTCTTGCGCGACAGGTAGCGCTGGCGGCCGTCGGTGCCGCCATCGACCACCATCTGTGCGAATTTCAGATAGTCGGACGCGGTGCTGACGAGGCCGGCGCCGCCTTTCAGGTACGTGCGCGGTGCCGGGTCGTCGTACTGACGATAGGCAAGCAGCATCGATGCCTTCTGTGGGTCGCTGTCCAGCGTCGCGGCGAGCCGCGCGCGCCTGTCGGCCGGCACCCACCAGGCGGTGTCGATCTTGATTGGTGGGCCCCTGCACTGCGTTGACATGTCGGCACTGCCCGCGGCTGCGACTGCTCGCCAGTCCGGGAGGCGCCAACCGGCCGCCATCTGCTCACCGCCTGCTTCGCCAGCGGGTGGCGCGCCGGGCATGGCGCCCTCGCGTGGCTCAGGTCCAGGCCAGGCTGAGCTCCGAGATCGGCAATTGCCGCACGCGCACGCCGGTGGCGCGGAAGATCGCGTTGCACAGGGCCGGCGCCGTGCCGGGCAGGGCCGGCTCGCCCAGGCCGCTGGCCGGCGCGTCGCTGCGCAGGAAGTGCACGTTGATCTCGCGCGGCGCATCGGCCATGCGCAGCATGCGGTAGGCGTCGAAGTTGGCTGTCACCGCACGGCCGTTGCGGATGTCCACCTTCTGCACCCAGGCTGCGGCCAGGCCGTCCATGATCGAACCCTGTACCTGTGCCTCCGCGGCGCTGGCGTTGACCAGCGTGTCGCCGACGTCGACCACGCACACCACGCGGTCGACGGCCAGCCGGCCCTGCGGCGTGACGCTCACCTCCACCACGTGGGCGGCGCAGGCACCGTTGCCGGCAAAGAAGGCCAGCCCCTCGCCCTGGCCGCGCGGCAGCGCGCGGCCCCAGCCGGCGCGCTCGGCCGCGGCCTGCAGCACGCGCTTCGTGCGCGCGACGTCGAAGCCCGGCTTCGCCGGCGCGCGATTGAGCCATTGCAGGCGAAAGGCCAGCGGGTCGGCCCCGGCCGCATGCGCCAGCTCGTCGACGAAGCTCTGCATCACCCAGGTGCTGGTATTGCTGCCCGGCGAGCGCCAGTAGCCGGTGGCGATGTCGCACGGCAGCACGCTGCGCTCGACCAGGCAGTGCGGCATCCAGCCCGCGGGGAACACGTCCGGGCCGAAGCCCATGCCGGGCCGCAGCTTGGCGCCCGGCTTGCCGAAGGTGACGAAGCGGTCGTGCCAAGCCGAAACGCGACCCTCGGCGTCCAGCCCCGCGCGCAGGAAGTGGAAGCCGCCGCCACGGAAGTGGTCGTGGCGCAGGTCGTCTTCGCGCGTCCAGGTGACGCGCACCGGTGCCTGCACACGCTGGGCCAGCGCGGCCACCTCGAGGATGTGGTCGCTCGACAATCGCCGGCCGAAGGCGCCGCCGCAGCGCAGCTGGTGCAGCGTGATCTTCGACGGCAAGACATCGAGCGCCTGCGCCACCTGCTCGCGCGCCTGCCACGGGTTCTGCGCCAGCGACCAGATTTCCATGCGGCCGTCGTGCCACCACGCGGTGGCATTGAGTGGCTCCATCGCGGCATGGGCGATGAACGGGTTGCGGTAGGCGGCCTGCACCACCCGCTGCGCCGCGTGCAGCGCCTGCGGCGCATCGCCGTCCTGGCGCAGCACGTCGGCCGGTGGCTGGCCGCGCGCGGCCTCGGCTGCCTGCACCCAGTCGTCCCAACCCTGCTGTACGGCGGCGCTCTCGTCCCAGGTGACGGTCAGATGCCGGCGCGCCTGCAGCGCATGCCAGGTGCTGTCGGCCACCACGGCCACGCCGGCGCGCACGCCGTAGGCATCACCCGTCTTGGCCAGCACGAAGGCGGCGCGCACGCCCGGCAGCGCCTGCACTGTCTGCAGGTTGGCGCCGCCCACGCGGGCACCGGGCACCGGCTCGCGCTCGACCATGGCATGCAGCAGGCCGGGCAGATGAAGGTCGCTGGCATACAGCGGCACACCGGTCACGATGGCCGGGATGTCGATGCCCGGCACTCGGCGGCCCAGCAGCGTGTGGCGCGCCGGGTCCTTGAGCGGGACCCTGCGCGCATCGGGTACCGGTTGCGCCGCGGCATCGCCGGCCAGGACGCCGTAGCCCAGCACTCGGCCCGAGGCGGCGTGCCGCACCTGACCGGCGGCTGTGCTGCACTCGGCGGCCGACACGCTCCAACGTTTCGCGGCGGCGCCGACCAGCATCGCGCGCGCGGTGGCGCCCAGGCGGCGCATCGGCATCAGGTGGGCGGGGGTTGACTCGCTGCCACCGGTGTATTGGTTGCCGAAGGCGCCGGGGTCGAAGTCCGCCTGCTCGACGACCACCTGCGACCATGCGGCGTCCAGTTCCTCGGCCACCGCCATCGGAAGCGAGGTCTTGACGCCCTGGCCGATCTCGGCCTGTTTGGACGCGATGTGCACGCGCCCATCGGGCGCAATGCGCAGCAGCGCCGACAGGCGTAACTCGCCTGGCGCGCCGTCCAGCGCCTCGGGTTGCGCCAATGGGTCGCGGCTGCGGCGGCTGCGCAGCGCGTAATAGCCCAGAACCAGCCCGGCACCAGCCGTGGCGGTGGCGGCGATCAGGTGGCGCCGGGTCAGCTTCATCGCGCGCAATTGTGCGGCAGCCCCCGGATGGCAGCCGCTGCGCGAGGTCAATATGCTCTGCGCGCGGTGCCCGCCGCGCATCTGGCGCATCTGATCCTGCGCACCTGACCCCGCGCACCGGTGATTGACGAGGTCGGCGTTCAGTGAGGGAGCGGTTGTGAGGGTGCCACTGCTTGCATGGAATGCTTCTCGCCGTGAAGTTGCGCCAGCTGCTCCTGGTCATACTGCTTGCGCCTCTTGCGGCATGCGGCGATTTGCCAACTCGGCCAAGGGGATGCACCCTCTGCCGAAGTTGTCCCGCAAGTCGTGCCGTCGGAGGCACTGAATCCAGACGTGCGCCAAGACACCATCCAGCAGACCATCTGTCGGCCCGGATATACGGCATCGGTTCGCCCATCGACGCCGTTCGCGAACGGCGTAGAGCTGAAGCTATTGCGCGAAAGAGGACTGCCTGCCTCGGCATCAAAGGACTACGAACTGGATCGTGTGATCCCGCTGGGGCTCGCAGGTCACCCGAGGTCATTGACGGATCTCGCTCTACAGGAATGGGAGAGCGAGAACGGAGTGCGAAAGAAAGACCAACTCGAACGTCGCATGCAGCGCGGCTGCGCCGCGTGCTACGTCCTGGTGGAGAGGGCGAACGAGAGGGCAGCCGGGTTCTACACGCTGTCCGCGCACAGCATCCTGCTCACCTACGGCCCGGCGTTCATGTGCGGCACCTGGCTCTCGATGCGGCGCAGCAGCCGCCATAACGTGTCCACCTCGCGCGGCGTGAACGGCTCCAGCAGTCGCGCCTGTCGCCGGCGCGCCGACTCGCGCAGCTTGCGATAGACCTGCAGGCCCTCGGGCGTGAGGCTGGCGATGGCGGCACGGCCGCGCCGGTTGGTCTGCTCGATGTCGACCAGGCCGCGCTTCTGCAGCAGTTTCAGGCTCTTGCTGGCGGCCGCGTAGTCGAGGTCGGCCATCTCGGCCACCTCGCGCACGATGCGGTGCGAACTGGTGCCGATGGCCATCATCGCGCGCCATTCCGACATGCCCATATTGAAGCGCGTGCGGTAGTGGTTCGACGCGCCGTTGGCCAGGCGGTTGGCCACGCCCATGATGTAGGCAGCGAGGTAGCGGTTGACCTCGGCCTCGGCGCCGGACAGCGGCGCCGGGCGTCTCGCGGCACGCGGCGGTGGGCCGACTGCTTGTTTCCGCGGTGAGCCGCTCTTCGGTGCGGAGCTTGCAGCGGTCTTCGCGGCACGGACCCTGTTGGTCATTCCGATTGACATGGGTTTTATGGACATGTCAATATTAAACGGCGACTTCGCACCCTCCCCTCCCGACTATCCCCGAGTACCACATGACTCGCCGACTGCGCAGCAACTTTCCCCGCGGCTCCTACCTCTGGGCCGTGCGCAACGCGCAGTGGCAGGCGCTGGGCATCCCGGAAGAAGACTGCGAGAAGCCGAAGATCGCCATCGTCAACAGCTCGTCGGGGCTGGCCGCGTGCTTCGCGCATCTGGACGGCATCGTGCCTGTGCTCAAGGCCGCAATCCGCGCCGCTGGCGGAGTGCCATTCGAGATCCGCACCGCGGCGCCGAGCGATTTCGTCATCGGTGCCGGCGGTCGCGGCGGCTACATCCTCGCCACGCGCGACCTCGTCACCAACGACATCGAGATCGCCGTCGAAGGCGCGCAACTCGACGGCATGGTGTGCCTGACTTCGTGCGACAAGACCGTGCCCGGCCAGATGATGGCCGCCGGCCGGCTGAACATCCCCACGCTGATGGTGGCCTGCGGCTACCAGCCGAGCGGCGAATACAAGGGCCAGCATGTCGACATCGAAGACGTGTTCGTCGGCGCGATGCATGCGCAGATGGGGCAACTGCCGATGGAAGACCTGGTGGGCATGAGCCGGCAGGCGATCCGCGGCCCCGGGGTCTGCTCGGGCATGGGCACGGCCAACTCGATGCATGTCGCCACCGAAGCCCTTGGCATGGCATTGCCCGGCAGCACTCCTGTGGCCGCCAACAGCGAGGCCATGTGGGCCACCGTGCGCGCCGCCGGCGCGCGCATCGTGCAGATGGTGTGGGACGACCTGACGCCGCGCCAAATCCTCACGCCGGGCGCCTTCGCCAACGCGGTGCGCGCGGTGCTGGCCGTCGGCGGCTCGGTGAACTGCATCAAACACCTGCAGGCGGTGGCCACCGAAGCGGGCTCCAAGACCGACGTCTACGGGCTGTTCGAAACGCTGGCCGATCAGGTGCCGGTGCTGGCCGGTGTGCGCCCCGTGGGCGAGCGCTTCATCGAGGAGTTCGAGGCCGCCGGCGGCTGCCGCGCGGTGATGAAGCAGCTCGAGCCGCTGCTGGATCGCGACGCGCTCACGGTCACGGGTCGCACGGTGGCGCAGAACCTGGAGGGCGTGACCGTGGTCGATGCCGAAGTCATTCGTCCGATCGCCAACGCCATTTCCCGCCGGCCGGCGATCACCATGCTGCGCGGCAGCCTCGCGCCCGACTCCGGCATCGTCAAGACCGGCGTCATCGAGCGCAAGTCGCGCCGCTTCAGCGGTCCGGCGATCTGCTTTTCGAGCGCCGACGACGCCATCGCCGCGCTGCAACAAGGCGGCATCCGCCCAGGCCACGTGGTTGTGATGCGCGGCGCGGGCGTCTGCGGCGGCCCGGGCATGGGCGGTGGCTCGTCGAAGGTGGTATTCGCGATCGACGGGGCCGGCCTGGGCGAAGAGGTCGCGATGCTGACCGACGGCCACCTCTCGGGCCTGGTCTGCAAGGGTCTCGTCGTCGCCGAAGTCTCTCCCGAGGGCACGGTCTGCGGGCCGTTGGCGCTGGTGCACGACGGCGACACGATCACGATCGACCTCGACACGCGGCGCTGCGATCTGGAAGTCGACGGGTCAGAACTTCAGCGCCGGCGCGAAACCTGGCAGCCGCCGGACAAGCAATTCGATTGTGGCTGGCTTCAGCTGTATCGTCGCAATGTCGGCCCGCTCAAGCAAGGCGCTGTGCTGGTCGAGCCCCGATAGGCAAATGCCGCGATGAGAACCACCCAGCGCACCGACGAACGCATTCTTTCCTCGGACATCTTCGACCGCGAGGAAAAGCGCGCGCCGCGCGCCGACCACGGTTTCTGGGACGAGCCCGGGCGGCGCGTCCCGATCTACCACCGCTGCGACGTGCTGGTCGTCGGCGGCGGGCCTTCGGGCACCGCGGCGGCGGTGGCGGCGGCAAGAGAAGGCGCCGACGTCACGCTGCTGGAACGCTACAACCACCTCGGCGGACTTTCGACCGGCGGCCTGGTGATCTGGATCGATCGCATGACCGACTGGCAAGGTCGGTTGGTGATCCGCGGCTTTGCCGAGGAGTTGTTCGACCGCCTGCCGGCCGACGCCGTGGCCGGGCCGTCACGTGCAGACTGGGGCACGCAGGATCCGGCAAAGGCCGCACATTGGTCGCAGCGCACCGCGGCCTACCACGGCGTGGTGACCTGGTCGCCGACGATCGACCCCGAACGCCTCAAGCTGCTGAGCCAGGAGTTGGTGCTCGAGCGCGGCGTCAAGCTCGTCTACCACTCGTGGGCGGCACAACCGATCGTCGAAGGCGGTGCCGTCAACGGCGTGGTCTTCGAGAGCAAGGAAGGCCGCATGGCCATCATGGCCCGGGTCGTGGTCGACGCCACCGGCGACGGCGACCTCTTCGCGCGCGCCGGTGCCGCATTCGACAACGATATCGAGCAAGCCGACGTGCACCACTGCATGAACACGGCCTGGCTGTTCGCCGGCGTGGACATGAACCGCTGGATCGAGTTCAAGGCCGGCCAGCCCGAGCAATTCGCCGCGTTCATGGCGCGCGGCCGCGAGACCTGCGGCCTTTTCGACCGGCCCTTCGTCTCGTGGCGCAACGACGTTGCGCTGTTCATGGGCCCGCGCCAGACCGGCTATTCGGCGCTCGACGTCGATGATCTCACTGCGGTCGAGGTGCGCTCGCACCGTGCGATGGACAGGCACCTCGCCTATTACCGCGCCAACGCACCCGGCTTCGAGAGCGCCTACATGATGCTCTCGGCGCCTCAGATCGGCGTGCGCCACGCGCGCAGGCTCAAGGGGGTGGACAGCGTGTTGCGCCGCCGCTGGCCCGAGGGCGCCGCACTGCCCGACGAGGTGGGCCTCACGCCGGCCGTGTCGCCCAAATTCCCGAACATCTCCATCCCCTACGGCGCGTTGGTGCCCGAAACGCTCGACGGCCTGCTCGCCTGCGGGCGCCACATCTCGTGCGACAAGAACTCGCACGGCTTCATGCGCGAGATCCCGCAGTGCTGGATCACGGGCCAGGCTGCCGGCGTGGCCGCGGCGCTGGCGGTGGCGCAGGGCGTGCAGCCGCGTGCGGTGGACGTGGCCCGCGTGCAGCAGGCGTTGCTCGCCCAGGGCGTGTTCCTGCGACAAACCCAGTCGGCCCTGGCGCCGGCTTGAAAGGAGGACCCGTGCGGTTGATTCAATTTGTACTTCTCGCTGCGGGCCTGTGCGGCTTCTCCGCTGCATCTAGCGCGCACGCGCCCACCGGTCTACTGTCTGTGGACCACTACCTGCTCGTGAAATCCACCGCGCCGGCCATGGCCGGACAAGATGCGCTGATCTACGTGCGCGAGGTGGCCGCGCCCAACACGGTGCTGCGCGGCAACTTGGCCAAGGACCAGGTGGTGCTGTTCGTGCACGGTGCCGGCACACCCGCGGCGGTGGGCTTCGACGTGCCGTACAAGGACTACAGCTGGATGGCCTACCTGGCCCGCGCGGGCTACGACGTGTTTGCGATGGACCAGACGGGCTACGGCCGCTCCACACGCCCCACGGTGATGAACAACCCGTGCAACTTCCTGCGCGCGCAGCAGGCCCAGTTCGTGCCCGGCCAGATCGCCGCGCCTTGCGAACCCACGCACGCAGGGCCGATCACGACCATGGGCTCGGACTGGGACGAGATCGGCGCGGTGGTGGATCACCTGCGCGCGCTGCGCCAGGTCGAGCGCGTGGCGCTGGTGGCCTGGTCGCAGGGCGGGCCGCGGGCCGGCGGCTACGCGGCGCGCAACCCGGGCAAGGTGTCGCGACTGGTCGTGCTGGCGCCGGCCTACAACCGCGACTCGCCCACCGAGGCCCCCGGCACCTTCCCGGCGGGCAACGGGGCGATGACGTCGCAATCCCGCGGCGACTTCGTCGCGAACTGGGAGCGGCAGGTCGGCTGCGCGGACCAGTACGAGAGCGCCACCAGCGCCACCGTGTGGCGCGACATGCTCGCCTCGGACCCCGTGGGTGCGACCTGGGGCACCGGCGTTCGCCGCGCACCGCAGGTGCCCACCTGGGGATTCAACAAGGCAGTGGTCGCGACGATGCAAACGCCCTTTCTGATGATCGCCGGCGTGCATGACAAGCAGGTGCTGCCCGAGCGCGTGCGCATGCTGTACGACGACCTGGGCGTGAAGCAGAAGGTGTTCATCGACCTGGCCTGCTCCTCGCACAACGCCATGTGGGAGAAGAACCATCTGCTGCTCTTCAAGGTCACGCTCGATTGGCTGCGCGAAGGCAAGGTAGATGGCCAGACCGAAGGCATCGTGAAGCTCGGGTATTGATGCAACTCACCGACGACGAACGCGCGATGGCCGACGGCCGCGACGGCCCGGCCGTTCAGCGCGCGATGGATCTGCTGCAACGCTATGGCCGCGCGCTCGGCGCCGAGCGGCTGGTGGCCACCAACAACATCGTCGCGTCGGTCAGCGCGACCACGCCTTTCATGCGCGACTTCGCGCGCCGCAAGGGCGGCATGGATGCGGTGTTCTCCGAGTTCAGCCTGGACAGCGCCGACGTGGTGACGATCCCCAAGATCCGCGCCTTCACCACCCACACACAGCTAGGCTTCGTGCCCGACGAGCCCGAGCGCATGGGGGTGGACGAGGCCACGGTGCAGTTCTACCGCCAGGGCGAGGCCTTCATCACCGGGCTGGGCGTGCAGGCCACCAACACCTGCACGCCCTACCAGGTGGGCAACCTGCCGACGCGCGGCGAGCACTGCGCGTGGATGGAATCATCGGCGGTCATCTACTGCAACTCGGTGCTCGGTGCGCGCACCAACACCGAAGGCCGCGAAAGCGTCGGCGCGGCGATGCTCACCGGCCGCATCCCCTACTGGGGCTATCACCTCGACGCCAACCGCCGCGGCACGCACCATGTGGTACTCGAGACGACTGTCGAATCTACCTCCGACTGGGGCCTGCTCGGCTACTGGATCGGCGACCAGGTGCAGGAGCGCGTGCCCGTGGTCGAGGGCGTGAAGTGCATTCCCAACCTGGCGCGGCTCAAGCACTTTGGCGCGGCGGCCTCGTCGTCGGGCGGCGTGGAGATGGCCCACCTGGTCGGCATCACGCCCGAGGCGCCCAACCTCGAAGCGGCCTTCGGCGGCAATCGCCCGATCGAGACGCTGCGCTTCGGCGCCGCCGAACACCGCGCCACATGGGAAAAGATCAACGCGACCGGCAAGGACACCCAGGTCGACTACGTGATGCTCGGATGCCCTCACTACACGATGGAGCAGCTCTGGGAAGCCGCACGCCTGATCGAAGGCCGCAAGGTGAACGCCGATTGCGAACTGTGGATCTTCACGGCGCGGGCGATCAAGTCGATAGCCGACCAGAACGGCACGACCAAGATCCTCGAGGACGCGGGCGCGCACCTGATGACCGACAGCTGCTCCGCGATGAGCCGTGCGGTACCCAAGGGCACACGGGTGGCAGCGTTCGACTCGGCCAAGCAGGCGCACTACCTGCCGGCCATCCTGGGCTTGCAGGCCTGGTACGGCGGCGTTGACGAGTGCATCGATGCGGCCTGCACCGGGCGCTGGCAGGGGCGTTTTGCATGAGCACGGAGTCGATGATCGTGCTGCGCGGGCGCTGCGTCGTGCCCGGCAGGTCCGAAGGCCAGGCGCTGGTCACGCGCGACCGCATCTCGGGCTGGGGCGGCATCGACTCACGCACCGGCACCATCGTCGAGACGCGGCATGAGTTGCGCGGCGTGAGCTTCGCCGGCAAGGTGCTGGTGTTCCCGGGCGCCAAAGGATCTTCGGGATGGTCGAATGCCTTCCACCTGACGCGCGTGTTCGGCGTCGCGCCGGCGGCGATGTTGTTCAACGAAATGACGACCAAGATCGCCCTTGGCGCCGTGGTCACGCGCGCGCCGGCGATGACCGATTTCGACCGCGATCCGCTCGGTTGCATCGAGAACGGCGACTGGATCACGGTCGACGCCGACCGCGGTGTGGTCGAGATCCACAAGACCCTACGGCCGGCTTGATGTCCACATCCAAAGGAGACTGCACATGAACCCTTCCCGACGCGCCTGGTTGCTGCGAACCGGCAGCCTGGCCGCCCTGGGCAGCCCGCCGTTGGCCGCCTGGGCGCAGGCGGGTTCGCCGGCCCAGGGTTGGCCCAACAAGCCGGTCCGGATCATCGTGCCCAATGTGCCGGGTGGTGCGCTAGACATCCTGGCGCGCATGCTGGAAACCGAACTGACGAAGACCTGGAAGCAGCCGATCATCGTGGAGTTCAAGCCCGGCGCGGGCACGATCTCGGGTACCGACTTCGTTGCCAAGTCAGCGCCGGACGGCTACACGCTCGGCATCCTGGCGATTGGGGTGCTGGGCATACAGCCCGCGTTGCGCAAGGACATGCCGTTCGACACGCTGAAGGATTTGTCGGGCACCATGCTGGTGGTCGGCAGCATCCTGCTGACTGCGTCGCCCAGCCTGCCGGTCAACAACCTGGCGGAACTGATCGCCTATGGAAAGGCGAACAAGGGCAAGCTCAGCTATGCGACGGCCGGTGCCGGAAGCTCGATGCACCTGGCCGGCGAACAACTCAACCTGCTGACCGGCATGGAGATGCTCCACATTCCGTACAAGGGGGCGGGCGGGGCCTACGGCGACGTGTTCGACGGGCGGGTGGATCTGCTGCTCGACCCGCTATTCAGCTCGATGCCGCATGTCAGGTCGGGGCGACTGAAACCGATCGCGGTGATGGGCACCACGCGTGACCCCAGCGCGCCCAACATCCCAGCCGCCGGCGAAACCTTCGCGGACTTCGACTTCGCCAGCAATCTGGGAATCGGTCTGCCGCGGAGTACGCCACCGGAGATCATCGCCAAGATCAACACCGACGTGGTCAATGCCATTCGCTCGGAGTCGCTGGCGCCGCGGCTCAAGGAGATGGGGCTTACCGTCACCGGCTCGACTCCTGAGCAGTTCGACGCCTACATGCGCAAGAGCCTGAAGGTGTTCGCCGACATCGTGAAGGCGGCCAAGGTCACCATCAACTGACGACTCAGGCGCCACGGTTCCACCGGGCTGGCCGCGGGACCCGCAGGGCCCGGCGGCGGCAACCCCGCCCCGGCGCAATGGGGCGATGGGGCGATGCGGTCAGCTCCCGATCGCCAGCACAGCCGCCACCCCGGCGCCGATCGCCGCCGGGATGCCGTAACGCTCCCACTTCGACATCGAGTCGCCCGCGATGATCTCGACCGGCACCGACGTGAGTTCGAGCACCTTGTCGGTGACCGAGTTCTCCACCAGCCGAGTCAGCGAGTTCTTGCGCGCCGTCGCCATCACGATCTCCTCGCAATGCAGGCGCCGGGCCGCGTCGGTGATCACTTTCGCGCGATCGCCGATCTCCCTGTGCACCGCATAGGGAATGGAGAACTTGTCCAGCATTTCCATGGCCGGGGCAAGTGCCCTGTCCGCCTGCTCGCGGTGATAGTCGTGGCGGCTCTTGCGGCTCGTGAAATGCGCGATGTCGGCCGAGAACGGCGTCTGGACGTTGAGCAGGTGCACTTCCATTGCGGTGTTGTTCATGAAGCGCTTGATGACGTCCTGCACCGCAAACCTGTCGTTGTGAGTGCCTGCAACCGGAACCAGGATCTTCAGCATGGTGCTTCCTCCAGTCATTTGTCGTGCGGCCGGCGCAGCGCCGGGTAGGGGCGCACCCGGAGCATCGGCCGAAGCGGATGGCGAGCGCGCCTCGCCCCGGGCTGATGCCAAGCGGCTGCGGAAATAGAACTTGAGCAGTTCCATTGCGACGGGCGATGCGAAGAAGAACGGCAGCATGAGCATCCAGTCGTCAACGCTAAGCGGCACGGCGTCGAAGAACGGCGCCAGGAACGGCACGTACACGACCGCCAAAACCAGAGCGAACGACAAGGCGACGGCCGCGACCATCCAGCGATTCGAGAACACGCCGATCGAGAAGACGCTGTGGTATTCGGAACGGGCTGCAAACGCGCGGATCAGCTCCGAGGTGCACAGCGTCACGAAGGCAATCGTCTGCGCGGCCTCCAGGTGTCCGGGGTAGCGCTGCAGGGCCAGATAGAACACGCCGAGGATCGCGATCATGTCGACCACGCCCACGACACCGATACCGACCGCCATGTCGCGGTTGATGACCGGCTCCTTCGACGAGCGGGCCGGCTGCTTCATGATGTCGTCGTCGCCCTTCTCCAGGCCGAGCGCGAGCGCCGGCGCACCGTCGCTCACCAGGTTCAGCCACAGCAACTGCACCGGCCTCAGCGGCATCGGCATGCCGAACAGCATCGCCCCGAACACGATCAGGATCTCGCCCACGTTGCAGGCCAGCAGGAAGTACACGAACTTGCGGATGTTCGAGTAGATGATCCGCCCCTGCTCGATGGCGGCGACGATGCTCGCGAAGTTGTCGTCGGTGAGCACCATGTCGGCCGTCTGCTTGGCGACGTCGGTGCCGGTGATGCCCATGGCCACGCCGATGTTGGCGCGCTTGAGCGCCGGTGCGTCGTTGACGCCGTCGCCGGTCATCGCCACCACGTGGTCGCGTGCCTTGAAGGCCTCGACGATGCGCGTCTTGTGCTGCGGCGAGACGCGGCAGCAGACGTCGAGCCGGTCAACGCGTGCGGCGAGCTCTTCGTCGGAGAACTTGTCGATTTCCGCGCCGGTGAGCACCAGCCCGCCCGGCGTGCGCAGCCCGATGTCGCGCGCGATGGCCTCGGCGGTGTCCTTGTAGTCGCCGGTCACCATCACGGTCTTCAGGCCCGCACCCTTGGCCACCTTCAGGGCCTCGATCACCTCCGGACGCGGCGGGTCGATCATGCCGAGCAGGCCCACGAAGATCAGATCCTTCTCCACCGTCTCGGCACTCGGCGTCGAGGGGATCGCGTCCATCGGCCGGTAGGCGATACCCAGCACACGCAGGGCGTCGCTCGCCATGTCGCGGTTCTGGTCGAGGATCGCGCTACGCATCGCATGCGTGAGCGGGGCGACCTGGCCGCCGTCCAGCATCGAACCGCACAGCTCGAGCACCACGTCGGGCGCGCCCTTCACGATGGCCACCAACGGCGGGTAGGCGAAGCCCGAGGGCGAAGTAGCGCCGCCCTCGTTGCGGTGAATCGTCGTCATGCGCTTGCGTTCCGAATCGAACGGGATCTCCTGCACGCGCGGCATCAGCTTCGCGAACTCGTCCTGCAGGACTCCGCTCTTCGCAGCCGCGACGATCATCGCGCCCTCGGTGGGGTCGCCGATGATGTTCCACGAGTGCGCGCCCGACTCGTCGGGGCGTTCTTCCAGCTGCGCATCGTTGCAGGCGATGGCGCCCTGCAGCAGCGCGGTCGCATCGGGGCTCACACTCGGGTCGAAACGCTCCTCGCCCAGGAAGAACTCGCCCTTCGGGCTGTAACCCTCGCCGGTGATGCGGAAGCGCCGGCCGCCGGCCCAGGCCTGGACGACCGTCATCTGGTTCTGCGTCAGCGTGCCTGTCTTGTCCGAGCAGATCACGGTGGCACACCCGAGCGTCTCCACCGCGGGCAGCTTGCGGATCAGCGCATGGTGCTTGATCATGCGCTGCATCCCCAGGGCCAGGCAGATGGTCACGATGGCGGGCAGCCCCTCGGGCACGGCGGCGATGGCCAGGCTCACCGCGGTCATGAACAGGTTGATGATGTCCTTGCGCTCGGCCTCCAGATAGCTCAGCAGCCCGATGCTCGCCACGTCGGTGATGTGCGTGTCGCGGAACAGGCCGTACACGAACACGATCGCGCAGATCGCGATGCATGCCGTGCCCAGCACCTTGCCGAGGTGCTCGAGCTTCTTCTGCAGCGGCGTGCTCTCGTCCTCGAACGACTGGATCATCTGCGCGATCAGGCCGATCTGCGTGTTCATTCCGGTGCAGGTGACGAGGCCCTTGCCGCGCCCGTAGGTGATGAGCGTGCCCATGAACGCGGTGTTCTTGCGGTCGCCCAGTGGGATCTCCTGGTCCAGTACCACCGCCGGGTCCTTGTCGACCGGCACCGATTCTCCGGTGAGCGAGGCTTCCTCGACCTTCAGATTGAAGCTCTCAAACAGGCGTACGTCCGCAGGCACGTAGTTGCCGGCTTCCAGCGTGACGATGTCGCCGCCGACGATCTCGCGGCTCGGTATCGACACGTGATGGCCGTCGCGGATCACCTGGGCATTGGGCGCGGCCATCTTCTTCAGCGCCGCCAGCGCCTGCTCGGCCTTGGACTCCTGGATCACGCCCACCACGGCGTTGAGTACGACGATGACCATGATCGCAATGGAGTCGACCCACTCGCCCAGCAGCAGCGAAACCAGCGCCGCGATCACCAGGATGATCACCAGGTAGTTGTTGAACTGGTCCCACAGCAGCGCCAGGAATCCCGGACGCGGCCGCTCGGAGAGTTCGTTGGCACCATGCGTGGCGAGGCGCTCGCGCGCTTCCTGCTGCGTGAGCCCCTGCTCGAGGTGGGTCTCGAAGTCGGCGACGAGCTGCTCGATCGGCTTGCCGTGCGATTCGCGGTCTTGCATGGCGTGCTCCTTGTTTGCGGCGAGTATTGGCCTGCGCGGAGCGGAAGAAAATTCGCACTTTGCAAAGGCAACCATTGCAAAACCGAAAGGGTCCGCGCGATTTCTGATCGAATGCATCGCACTTGTTGATGCCTGCCGCCCGAGCGAGGTATGACGGGCGGGCTTGAAATCAGGCCCGGTGCGTGCTAGAAGGAAGCCGCCCTGCGGCCAGCTGGTCGCAGGGCCCTCCAAAGGGGAGTAGCTTCGGTGGCCGGCTCGGCTACCGCGATGCGGCCGTCAATACGGGCTGACGAGTCAGTCGGCCCCGGTCGTATCGGCATCCACAATGTGCAAGCAAGACCTTTGCCCAGTGGGTGAAGTTCTGCCCTGACGGCGGCCTTCACTCCCGAGGTGAAGGCCGCTGCGCATTTGGGGCGCGGCGGCATGGCAACAGACGACGAATCAGGAGTCCGCCATGTCACAGCCGAACATCCAGCGTTACCTCCGGCACGGGACGCTGCCACAGTTGCGCCTGTTCGAGGCGAGCGCGCGACTGGGCAACTTCACCCGCGCGGCACAGGAACTGCATATGGCCCAGCCCACGGCGTCGGTGCAGATCAAGAAGCTCACCGAGACGGTCGGGGTTCCGCTGTTCGAGCAGGTGGGCAAACGCATCTACCTGACCGACGCGGGCAGGCGACTCCAAGCAAGTTGCCAGGAGGTGTTCCGCGTTTTCACGGCCTTCGAAGAGGGCCTCGTCGGCATGCGTGCGCTCGAGTCCGGCCAGCTAAGGCTCGCGGTAAGCACGACGGGCATGTCTTTCGCGCCGCGGCTGCTCGGCGCATTCGTCGAGGCCCACCCCGGCGTCGAGACGTCGATGCAGGCGTACAACCGGCGCACGCTCGAAGAGCGGCTCTCGAACAACGAGGACGACCTCTACCTCTTCGCCGACGCACCGGACAGGGAAGATGTGGTTGCGCAGGAACTGCTGCCCAATCCGCTGGTGGTGCTCGCCCGTGACGATCACGCGCTCGCCAACGATCGGAACATCCCCTTCGAGCGCTTTGCCAGGGAGCCCTTGCTCATCCGCGAGGAGGGCTCGGGCACGCGCCGGATCACGATGCGGCTGTTCCTCGAGCACGGATTCACCCCGAAGGTGCGCATGGAGCTGGGGACCAACGAAGCCATCAAGGAAGCGATCCTCGCTGGACTCGGTGTCACCATCATGTCGCGCCACACCTTCGGGCTCGACCCGGAGTCGTCGCGCTACCTGTGCCTGGACGTGGAGGGTTTCCCACTCGAGAACCACTGGTACTTCGTGTATCCGGCAGGCAAGCAGCTGTCATCGACTGCGCGGGCTTTTCTGGATTTCGCGCGCACGCAGGCCAAGGGGTTGATGCACGCCTCCATCGGGCGGCATTGACGCGATCCGGATTTCCCGGCGCCGCACGGCTACCGCCCGGCGCCAAATCGGCGCAGGCGCGCCTGCGCGCGCACGCGCCATCGTTTCGCGGTGTCCAATAGGACAGACCGCGATGCCCGGCCCGGAGCTCCGGGCACTTCGCACAAAATCGGGCTGCCGCGGCCCACCCCTCTTCACGACGGTTGTCTCGATGCTGAAACTCGCCTTCGACCTCGACTTCTCGGATCTCTACGAGCTGGAGGGGCTGAGGCGTGTCGACGCCACGTTCCTGGATTCGCTGGCTGCCGGCGATCCGGGGCTGCGGGCCAGGCTCGAGGTCGCACGCGGTGCTGCAACGCCGATCGATGCGAAGGCCGAATCCGAACTGCTGATCGCGCTGGCGCCGCATGTCGACCGTTTCGTCGGCGAGCTGTTCGGCATCGCGGCCGAGATCGAAGCGCTGGCCGCACGGCATCACGAACTCGCGCCGCTGTACGAAGTCAAACGCCAGTTCGTGCAGCGCAGGGCAGCCAAGGCGCACGACGCCGCGGCGGCCGCCGGTTTCGACGGCCCGGCGCTTGGCGCCGAGCTGGCCGCGCTGATCGGCACGACGCGCGACGACGTCCGCGCCTTCGAACTCGCCTTCGCGCGCCACGTGACGCACTGGAGCACCGATGAAGCCGCCTTCGCGGGCGAGCTGGACCTGGCGCTGCGCTACGCCGCCTGGGCGCCCGCGTCCGAACACGGCCAGCACCTGCGCGCAGGCGGCGTGCTGTTCAAGGCGCCGCAGAAGGTCGATCCGATGACGCTGATCGACCACGCGGTCGAGCGGCGCGAGCGCGACGGCACGACCACCTTCACGATCAAGCCCGAGCAGATCCGCCGCCGCCAGGGCTTCAAGCTCACCGACCCGGGCACCGACCTCACCGGCGCGCTGGACGAGGCCAACTACTGCATCTGGTGCCACAAGCAGGGCAAGGATTCCTGCTCCAAGGGCCTGCGGGACAAGCCCGGCGCCGACGGGCGCGCCGCCTTCAAGCGCACGGCGTTCGGCGTGCTGCAGGCCGGCTGTCCGCTGGAAGAGAAGATCAGCGAGTTCCAGATGGTCAAGGCGGCCGGACACGCCGTCGGCGCGCTCGCCATCATCGCCGTCGACAACCCGCTGGCCGCCGCCACCGGGCACCGCATCTGCAACGACTGCATGAAGTCGTGCATCTTCCAGAAGCAGGAGCCGGTCGACATTCCGCAAGCCGAGACGCGCACGCTGAAGGACGTGCTCGAGCTGCCGTGGGGCTTCGAGATCTACTCGCTGCTCACGCGCTGGAATCCGCTCAACCTCAGGCGCCCGCTGCCCTCGCCTGCCACCGGCTACAAGGTGCTGGTGGCCGGCATGGGGCCGGCCGGCTTCAGCGTTGCACACGACCTGCTGAACAGCGGGCATGCGGTCGTCGGCATCGACGGCCTGAAGATCGAGCCGCTGCCGCAGCATTTGTCGGGCGTGCGTCCGGACGGCACGCGTGTGGCGTTCGAGCCGATCCGCGACTTCGCCAGCCTGAAGGAGGACCTCGACGATCGCACGATGGCCGGCTTCGGCGGCGTCGCCGAGTACGGCATCACCGTGCGCTGGGACAAGAACTTCCTCAAGGTGATCCGCCTGCTGCTGGAGCGCCGCGCCGCGTTCGCCCTGTTCGGCGGCGTGCGCTTCGGCGGCACAGTCACGCTGGACGACGCCTGGAGGCTGGGTTTCGACCATGTCGCGCTGGCCGTCGGCGCCGGGCGCCCGATGCTGCTGGGCATTCCGAACGGTTTCGCGCGCGGCGTTCGCACCGCGTCGGACTTCCTGATGGCGTTGCAGCTCACTGGTGCCGCACGCGCCGACTCGATCGCCAACATGCAGCTGCGGCTGCCGGTGGTGGTGATCGGCGGCGGGCTCACGGCGATCGACACCGCCACCGAAGCGCTGGCCTACTACCCGCCGCAGGTCGAGAAGTTCCTGGCCCGCCACGAAGCGCTGGCCCGCGAACTGGGCATCGCCGCCGTGCGCAGCGGCTGGCTCGACGAAGAGCGCGAAGTGGCCGAGGAGTTCCTCGCCCACGCGCGCGCGATCCGCGCCGAACGCGACACCGCGGCGCGCCAGCGGCGCGAGCCGCGCATCCTCGAACTCCTCAGGAGCTGGGGCGGCGTGACGATCGCGTACCGCAGGCGGCTCGTCGACAGCCCGGCCTACACGCTGAACCACGAGGAAGTCGAACTCGCGTTGCAGGAGGGGATCTTCTTCTCCGAATGCCTGACGCCGGTGCGCGCCGACGTCGACAACTATGGCGCCGTCAAGGGGCTGGCCTTCACGCGCAGCCGCGTCGGCGCGGATGGCAGGTTCGAAGCCGCCGGCGACACCTGGCTGCCGGCGCATACGGTGTTCGTCGCCGCCGGCACGCAGCCCAACACGGTGCTGTCGCGTGAAGGCGACGCAGCCGAACGCGCGGCGTTCCGCGTCGACGGCAAGTACTTCGCCGCCTGCGATGTCGACGGCAACCCCGTGCAGCCCGAGAGCGCGGTCGCCAAGCCGCGCCGCGTCGACGTGCTGCTGTCGAAGTCCGCCGACGGCCGCTTCGTCTCGTACTTCGGCGACGTGCATCCGTCGTACGCCGGCAATGTCGTCAAGGCGATGGCGTCGGCCCGACAGGGTTCGCCGATCGTCAGCGCGGTGCTGGCGCGGCGCGCCGCGACGCCCCGCAGCGGCACGCAGCTGGTCGCCGAACTGAATGCCGACTGGCGCGCGACGGTGCACGGGGTCACGCGGCTGACGCCGACCATCGTCGAGGTCGTCGTCAAGGCGCCGGCGGCGGCGCGCAAGTTCGAGCCCGGGCAGTTCTACCGCCTGCAGAACTTCGAGTCGTCGAGCGCCCTCGTCGACGGCACGCGCCTGCAGATGGAAGGCATGGCGCTGACCGGGGCCTGGGTCGACCGCGAAGCCGGCCTGGTTTCGACCATCGTGCTGGAGATGGGCGGCTCATCCGACCTGTGCGCCCGGCTCAAGCCCGGCGAGCCGGTGATCCTGATGGGCCCGACCGGCGCGCCGACCCACATTGCGCCGAACGAGACGGTGGCGCTGGTGGGCGGCGGCCTGGGCAACGCCGTGCTGTTCTCGATCGGCCAGGCGTTCCGCGCCGCGGGCTCGAAGGTGCTGTACTTCGCCGGCTACAAGAAGGTCATCGACCGCTACAAGGTCGAGGAGATCGAGCGCGCGGCCGATCTGGTGGTGTGGTGCTGCGACGAAGAACCCGGCTTCACGCCGACCCGCCCGCAGGACAAGACCTTCGTCGGCAACATCGTGCAGGCGATGGACGCCTATGCCTCGGGACGCCTGGGCGAGATCGGCCTGCGCCTGGAGGACGCCGACCGCATCATCGCGATCGGCTCCGACCGCATGATGGCAGCCGTCGGACGCGCGCGCCACGACGTGTTGAAGCCCCACCTCAAACCCCGGCACCACGCGCTCGGCTCGATCAACTCGCCGATGCAATGCATGATGAAGGAGATCTGCGCGCAGTGCATCCAGCCACACCACGACCCCGCGACCGGGGCAACGAGCTACGTCTTCTCGTGCTTCGACCAGGACCAGGAACTCGACCGCGTCGACTTCGGCGCGTTGCACGACCGGCTGGGCCAGAACTCGCTGCAGGAGAAGCTGACCGCCGGCTGGATCAAGCACTGCGCGCGGCTTCAGGCCGGTGGCGCGGGGCCGACCGGCGGCGGCGTGTTCGGCGGCGGATAGCTCGGCGGCGCATTGCCTGGCGGCGAGTAGATCGGCGGCGGCCGGCTGGGAGCCGGCGCAGTGGGCCCCTGCCGCCTGTAGCTGGCCTGCCCCGGCACCTGATGCCCGCGCAGGTACATGCACTGCATGTAGGCGACGTCGAAGCGCTGCTGCAACCCGTACGAAGAGTATTGCGACTGGCTGCCGCCGACCGCGCTGCCGAACATCAGCCCGGTGGCGGCACCGGCCGCCGCGGAGTTGGAGCCGCCGCCGAGCATCGCACCGGCTGCCGCGCCGACCACCGTGCCGATGGCCGCACTCGCGACAGCCTGGTCATTGGCGGCCTGCGCCGACGGAGCGAACATCGCCTGCGCCTGCTGCTGGCACATCGCGCTGTCGGCGTAGAACTGGTCCGCCGTCTTCTGCGACCCCGGCAGCACCATCACGGTGGGCGTGGTCGGCGTGACCGCGCAGCCGCCCAGCGCCAGCGCGGCACCCAGGGCCAGCATCGACGATTGCAGTGGCTTCATGGCGTTCTCGATCAGGGTGCGAACCGCGGCGCGGAATTCGTGTCGCCCGGGGCTTGCGGAATCACCTTCATCCAGGCGTGGCTGCAGCCCTGGACGTGCGGAAAGTATCCGGGCGGCTGGGTGCAGTAGTACCAGTAGTTGGCCGACGGCGCCGTCTGCACGGGCGGCGCAGCCTCCTGCTCGATGTAGGACTGCGGCACCGTCGTTGTATTCACGACCACGGGCGCATACGCATATGGGTACGGATAGCCGTACCCATACCCATAGCCATACCCTGCGCCCCATCCGTAGGGCCAGCCGCCCCAATAGCCCGGGCCGCCGTAATAGATGCCGACGCTCGGGCCCCAATAGCCGCCGTACCAGCCATGGCGCACGCCCCCATACACGGGGTAGCCGTGGCCGCCAGTGACGTAGGCACCGCCCCCACCGGCGACGTAGCGCCCGCCGCCGTACACGCCCGCCGGGCCCGCTGCCGCACCTTGAGTGCAAAGACCCAGCGAAGCCGCGAAGATCAGACCAACAACTCTCTTGCTCATGTCAGCACCCCCTCAGATGCCCGGTGTTCGACTCGATACCGGATGGCAAGTTCAGGCGCTGCGCTCGTTCAGACCCGAAACCTGCCTACATCTGCCGTTCCATGCTAACGCCGCAGCGGCGCTCCGGGTGCACAGGCGCGCAACAAAAGCTGCGCAACCGCAATTGCGTTGCACAACCAGCGCCGGCGGTTCGCCCGCCGCGCGGATTCAGCCCATGCGCATGCAGGCGCCTGGTCCTTCGGCAGGCACGAGGCCGTGCGCAGGCACGCCCTCGTGTCCGGGCTCAGTGCTGCTGGATGCCTGCGATGGCCCAGGCCTGGCTGTCGCCGAGCGGCTTCACCAGATGCCACACCTCGTCGAACGGCACGGCACCGGCGGCCGGGTCCTCGCGCACGAGGCCCTCGTAGCGCACGCTGACGATCTGGCGGCCGTCCTCCTGCGCGAAGTCGACGATGCGGGCATCGACCCGCACGACATCGGTCTGCTGCGCGGCGGCGCCGCGCTCATGCAGATCGACACGCAGCGACGCGAACAACTCCGGCGTCGTGAACGCGCGCAGGTCGTTCAGATCGGCGTTGTCGTTGGCCGCTTGCATGCGGATGAAGATCATCTTGGCGATGCGCTCGAAGCCCTCGGCGTCGAACCCGGCCGGCAACGACGGCGCTGCCTGTACCGGCGGCGCTGCGATTGGCGGCGCCGATGCGGCCGGCGTCGCCGACGCACCGCTCCAGGCGGGTGCCGCCGACTCGCGCTGAACCACCGGGCCGGCGCCGCCCGGCGCGCCAGCCATGGCATAGGCCATGCGCTTGGAGCCACCCCCCGCGAAACGCTGCACCAGCAGGCGGATCACGACGATGGCCACGACGGCCAGCAGCGCCAACATCATGAAGTTCCCGAACTCCGCACCCATCCCCAGATGGCTGAACAGCGCCGCGAGCCCGAGGCCGGCGGCGAGGCCGGCAATCGGGCCCATCCACGAGCGCTTGGGTGCCGCCGCCGTGGCAGCGCCGGCGGTCGGGGCTGCGGCTGCTGTCGGTGTCGCCGGCGTGTTGGGTGTCGCGGCAGGAGCGGCGGGAGTTGCCGGCGTGCCCTGAGCCGGCGTATTAGGCGTGGCGCGCTGCATGCCCGAGGACTTGCCGCCACCAATGCGCGCGGCGTCCGACGTTGCCGGAACCAGCGCGAGCGCAACCGCCCCCACCATCAAACCCATGAACCAGGAATTCATCGCCGCTTCCTTCCAGTGTCGCGGACCCATCGGCGTCGGTTCAGCCGGGGTCGCGGCCATTGTGTACTAAACCGGCAGGTCCCACGGAATTGCCCGTGGAAACGGTTCGGCTCACAGGCCTGCCTGCGTTCTGTCCGCCGCGAGCATGTCCAGCACTCTTTGCGCCCATTCGCGCCGGCAGATCAGGAGGTCCGGCATCGACGGGTCGGCCTGGTTGTAGCGGCACACGCTGCCGTCCAGGCGCGACGCGTGCAGCCCGAACGCCAGCGCCACGCCCACCGGGGCGCACGAGTCCCATTCGTTCAGGCCGCCTGCATGCACGTAGACCTGTGCCTCGCCACGCACCACCGCCATCGCCTTGGCGCCCGCCGAACCCATCGGCACGAGGTCCGCACCGAGCCGGTCGGCGAGTCGGCGTGCGAAGCCAGGTGGCCGGGTCCGGCTGATCACAACCCTGGGTCGGCCAGCCTGGTCGGGCGCCAGCGGCTTCACCCGCCCGCTGTTCCAGGTCTCGCCCAGCGCCGGCAACGCGACGGCGCAGGCCGTGGGTACGCCGTCGACGCAGAGCGCCACGTGCACGGCCCAGTCGGTGCGCCGCTCCACGGCGCCGTACTCGCGGGTCCCGTCCAGCGGATCGACGATCCAGACCCGGCGCCGCTCGAGTCGCGACAAGTCGGGCGCGAGTTCCTCCGAAAGCAGGCCGTCGGCAGGCCGCTGCGCCCGCAGCAACCCGACGATCGCCGCGTTGGCCTGCAGATCGCCGGCGCGGCCCAAGGCCTCGCCGGCCATCGTGCCAGCATCGCGCAGCCCCAGCAGCACGCGGCCGGCGCGTGCGGCGGCCTCTTCGGCAAGACGCTGGTCGTCATCGATCATCGGGCGGCCCCAGCCCCGCTTCAATACGAGCGCGGCAGGCCGAGCACATGCTCGGCCACGTAGCTGAGGATCAGGTTGGTCGAGATCGGCGCCACCTGGTACAGCCGCGTCTCGCGGAACTTGCGCTCGACGTCGTAGTCGCTGGCGAATCCGAAGCCGCCGAACGTCTGCAGGCAGACGTTGGCCGCCTCCCACGAGGCCTTGGCGGCCAGGTACTTGGCCATGTTCGCCTCGGGCCCGAAGGGCTGCCTTGCGTCGAAGAGTTCGCAGGCCTTGAAGCGAATCGCATCGGCCGCCTCGACCTCGATGTAGGCCTGCGCGATCGGAAACTGCACGCCCTGGTTGCGCCCGATCGGGCGATCGAATACCAACCGTTCGTTGGCATAGCGCGTCGCGCGTTCGATGAACCAACGGCCGTCGCCGATGCACTCGGCCGCGATCAACGCGCGCTCGGCGTTCAAGCCGTCGAGGATGTAGCGAAAGCCCTGCCCCTCCTCGCCGATCAGGTTCTCCGCGGGGATCTCCAGGTCGTCGAAGAACAGCTCGTTCGTCTCGTGGTTCACCATGTTGGCGATCGGACGAACCTCCAGGCCATGGCCGATCGCTTGGCGCAGGTCGACCAGCAGGCACGACAGACCGTCCGAGCGCTTGGTCACCTGGTCCAGCGGCGTGGTGCGTGCCAGCAGGATCATCAGATCGCTGTGCTGGACGCGCGAGATCCAGACCTTCTGTCCGTTGACCATATAGCGTCCGTCCTTCATGACGGCCGTGGTCTTCAGTTGCGTCGTGTCGCTGCCGGTACCGGGCTCGGTGACGGCCATCGACTGGATGCGCAGCTCGCCAGCGGCAACCCGGGGCAGCAGCGCGCGCTTCTGCGCCTGCGAGCCGTGGCGCAGGATCGTGCCCATGTTGTACATCTGTCCGTGGCAGGCGCCCGCGTTGCCGCCACAGCGATTGATCTGCTCCAGGATCACCGAGGCCTCGGCGAGCCCCAGGCCGGAGCCGCCGTACTCCTGCGGAATCAGCGCCGCCAGCCAGCCGGCGCGGGTCAACGCGTCGACGAACGCCTCGGGGTAGGCACGTTGCCGATCGATCTCCCTGAAGTACGCGTCGGGAAACCTCGCGCACAGGCCGCTCACGGCCTCGCGCAGCTCGGCAAAGCGATCGGTGCCGGTCTTCAGCACGGCTCGAAACCGCCGTCGCGCCGCAGCGCCGCGGCGGCGGCCCCTGTCAGCCGCTGCAGCAGGTCGACGGCAGCGTCGCGTTGCGCGCTGCCCGTGATCACCGCGACGCTGTAGACGGTGGCCAGCTCGAACTCCGGCGGCAGCGGCGCGACCAGCGCCACGCCGGGGGTATAGAGAATCTCGGTGACCTGCGTGACGCCGATCGATGCCGGGTCCGCCGCGCGCGCCATCTCGGCCATCGCCGTCGCGCCGTTGGCGAACGGCCTGAGGCGCCGCGACACTTCGTCGACCAGACCCAGCGATGCGAGCACCTTCATGAAATGAATTCCGGCAGTCGCGCGCTGCGGATCGGGGAAGTAGATCGCGCTCGCAGCGTGCAAGGCCGAACGCAGGGCGTCGGCGCCGGCGACGTCGGGTCGCACCGCCGCACTCAGCACGGCCACACCGGTCCGCACTCGACCGAGGTCAGCCACCGTGGAAGCCTCGACACGGCCGGCACGCGCCAGCGCGTCGATCATGGCGCGCGACAGGATGATCAGATCGCAGGCATCACCGGCGTCGAGGCGCTCCTGCATCGCCCCGACCGCGCCGAAGTCTGCGCGCAGCACATGGCCGGTCTCGCGCTGGAATGAATCCGACAGGGCGGTCACCAGCCCCTTCGCCGCGCCGGCGCTCAGAACATGCACGATCGCCATGGCGGGATGCGGGATCAGTTCTCCGCCTTGATGCCGGCGCTGCGCACGATCTGCGCCCACTTCTCGATGTCGGCGCGCAGGTACCTGTCGAACTCCTCCACGCCCATCGTCATCGGCACGGCGCCCTGCGCGGCCCATTCCTGCTGCACCTCGGGGCTGGCCACGATGCGGGCGATCTCGGCGTTGAGTTTGCGCAGGATCGCCGGCGGCGTCTTGGCCGGCGCCATCAGCCCGAGCCAGATCACCGCCTCGTAGCCCGGCACGCCCGATTCGGTCACCGTCGGCACGTCGGGCATGATCGTCGAACGCTGGCGCCCGGTCGTGGCCAGCGCCCTCACCTTGCCCGATCGCGCCTGCGGCGCCATCGCCGTGACGGCGTCGAACATCATCTGCACATGCCCGGCCAGCACATCGGTTCGCGCCCCGGAGCTGCCCTTGTACGGCACATGCACCACATTGATGCCGGCCATCGACTTGAACAGCTCGCCGGCCATGTGATACGGGGTGCCGTTGCCCGACGAGGCGTAGTTGAGCTGGCCCGGCTTGCCCTTGACCAGCGCGAGCAGTTCGCCGACGTTGTTGGCCGGCACGCCCGGGTGCACCACCAGCACGAGGTCGGAGTAGTTCACCGGCGCGATCGGCGCGAAGTCGCGCATCAGCTGGTACGGCCGGTTCGCGATCAGCGTTTCGTTGACGGTGTGCGTGTTCGACATCATCAGCAGCGTGTAGCCGTCCGGCGCGGCCTGCGCGGCTTCCTGCGTGCCGGTGATCGCCCCGGCGCCGGGCTTGTTCTCGACCACGAAGGCCTGGCCGAGCGCCGTCTGCAGGCGCTGCCCGACGAACCGCGCGTACACGTCGGCCGGGCCGCCGGTGGCGAACGGCACCACGATGCGCACCGGCCGGCTCGGATAATCCTGCGCAGTCGCCGCGGTTGCCAGCCAGAACACGCCGCTCAACAACCAGTTCCTGCACATGGGGGCTCCTCAGATCGTGTCGACCTGTGCATGATGAGGCTTGCGCCGAGCCCGCGCGTCGGTGGAACACCGGGTGCCAGGCACACTAAGACTGATGCACGAACTGAACTGGATCGACGATACCGCGCCTTTGCCGTCGACGCGCCGGGCGCTCGGCGTCGGCAGCGACGCGCCGGGCCTGCTGTGCGCCGGCGGGCGGTTGTCGACGCGGCGCCTCGAAGAGGCGTACCGGCGCGGGGTCTTTCCCTGGTACGGCAACGGCCAACCCGTGCTGTGGTGGACGCCCGACCCGCGCATGGTGCTGCGGGTCTCGGAGTTCCGCCTGTCGCGTTCGATGGCCAAGACGCTGCGTCGATTCGCCGGCTCGGCCGATTGCGAGATACGGGTCGACCACGACACCTACCGCGTGATCGCCGCTTGCGCGCAGGTGCCGCGCGAGGGCCAGGCAGGTACCTGGATCGTGCCGGCCATGGTGCGCGCCTACAGCGAGTGGCACGACGAGGGTCGCGTGCACAGCTTCGAGACCTGGATCGACGGCGAGCTGGCCGGCGGGCTGTACGGCGTCGGCATCGGCCGCATGTTCTTCGGCGAGTCGATGTTCAGCTGGCGCACCGATGCTTCCAAGATCGCGCTGGCCGCGCTGGTGGCGTTCTGCCGCGACCACGACATCGGTCTGATCGACTGCCAGCAGCACACCGGCCACCTGGCCTCGTTCGGCGCGCGCGAGATTCCCCGCGCCGAGTTCGAGCGTCACCTTTCCCTCACGCTGGGGCAGTCGCAGCCGCGGCACTGGACCTATGATCGCGCGCTGTGGGCGCAGCTCGGCTTGGACGCGGAGACTGCCCGTGGAGAGGCTGACCCCCTGATAGCGTCAACAGGCCCTAGTCCGTGACCCATCCCAAAGAGCTTCCGCTCTCGACGCTGCAGTTCTACGCGACGGCACCTTACCCGTGCAGCTACCTGCCCGACCGGCTGGCGCGCTCGCAGGTCGCCACGCCGAGCCACCTGATCCATGCCGACGCCTACTCGGGCCTGGTGGCCAACGGTTTTCGTCGCAGCGGCATGTTCACCTATCGCCCGTATTGCGACACCTGCCGCGCCTGCGTGCCGCTGCGCGTGCCGGTGCAGACCTTCCAGCCCACGCGCAGCCAGCGCCGCGCCTGGAAGGCGCACAGCGCGCTGCAGGCACGTGTGCTGCGGCTTTGTTTTCTGCCCGAGCACTACCAACTCTACCTGCGCTACCAGTCGGGCCGGCACAGCGGCGGCGGCATGGACAACGACAGCGTGGACCAGTACACCCAGTTCCTGCTGCAAAGCCGCGTCAACTCGCGCCTGGTGGAGTTTCGCGAGCCCACGGCCGACGGGTCCGGTGCGCTGCGCATGGTGTCGATACTCGACGTGCTGAACGACGGCATCTCGGCCGTCTACACGTACTACGAGCCCGAGCCACAGTCCAGCTACGGCACCTACAGCGTGCTGTGGCAGATCGAACAGACCAAGCTGCTGAAGCTGCCGCACGTCTACCTCGGCTACTGGATCGCAGGCAGCCCGAAGATGGCCTACAAGGCAAGCTTCGGGCCGCACCAGATGCTGGTGGACGGGCGTTGGGTCGACGTCGGCGACCGGCGCTGAGGCGACGGCGTTGTCGTCGGACCGGCGTTAGTGCGGTGTTCTGCGCGCACGGGCCGCACGGCATTGGCCGCCGGTTGATCCACCTCAAGAGCTGCCTGCGGCGCCCCCGCTAACCTGCCCCCTGTCAAACATCGCGCGGCCTTCGGCTCAGGCGTGACCACCCGCGCAACATCGAGCGGGCACGTGTGCGAAGTCGCGCAGTTCGAGAGATGCTCATGCCCGACTTCGAAATCGTCACACGCTCGGATTTCTCCGACGTCACCTACCTGCTGGAAATCCGCCACCCGCTGATGGCCAAGGCGGCCAAGCCGGGCCAGTTCGTGATCGTCATGGAACACGCTCACGGCGAGCGCATTCCGCTCACCATCGCCGACTTTGACCGAGACAAGGGCACCATCACGCTGGTGATCCAGGCGGTGGGCAAGACCACGCGCGAGATGCAGCAGAACTGCCGCGTCGGCACGCGGCTGCACGCCGTGGTCGGGCCGATGGGCATCCCGAGCCACATCGGCCAGGCGAAGAAGGTGGTGTGCGTCGGCGGCGGCCTCGGTGTGGCGCCGATCTTTCCGCAGGCGCGTGCCTACAAGCAAAGCGGCGCCTACGTGATCGGCGTGCTCGGGTTCCGCAACAAGGCACTGATGTTCTGGGAAGACAAGTTCCGCGCCTGCTGTGACGAGCTGATCGTCTGCACCGACGACGGCTCGGCCGGCATCAAGGGTCTGGTCACCGAGGGCATCCGGCAGGCGATCGCCAGGCACCCCGACATCGACGAGGTGGTGGCGATCGGCCCACCGATCATGATGAAGGGCTGCGCCGAGACCACCCGGGCACAAGGCATCAAGACCATGGTCAGCCTGAACCCGGTGATGGTCGACGGCACCGGCATGTGCGGCGGCTGCCGCGTGAAGATCGGCGACCAGGTCAAGTTCGCCTGCGTCGACGGACCCGACTTCGACGGCCACAAGGTGGACTTCGACGACCTGATGGCGCGCCTGGGTCGCTACAAGACCACCGAGATCAGCGCATTGCAGACCTGGCAGGAAAGCTGCCGCATCCGCAGCGCCGTCGAGAACGCCACGCCGGCGCCGCCGGCCCACGAACATTGAGGCCAGCGCACAGCGCGCAGGAGCCGGCGATGGCCAAGAAGAAGACGATCCGCACGATTCCGCAGGCGCGCACGCCGATGCCCGAGCAGGCACCCGAAGTGCGCGTGAACAACTTCGACGAGGTGGCGTGCGGCTACCGGCTCGAAGACGCGCTGGTCGAGGCAGAGCGCTGCCTGGACTGCGCCGACCAGCCCTGCGTGCGCGGTTGCCCGGTGGGCATCGACATTCCCGGCTTCATCCTGAAGATCGCCGCGAAGAACTACCACGGCGCCTACGACGTCATCACCGACACCAACCTGCTGCCCTCGGTGTGCGGGCGCGTGTGCCCGCAGGAGAACCAGTGCGAAGGCGTGTGCACCGTGGGCGAATCGCTGGAGCCGGTGGCGATCGGCCGGCTCGAGCGTTTCGTCGGCGACATGGCGATCGCCGAGGGCTGGGCCAACATCCCCTACATCGAGCCGACCCGCTTCAAGGTCGGCATCGTCGGCTCCGGCCCGGCCGGCATGGCCTGCGCGGCCGATATGGCCAAGGCCGGCTGCGATGTCACGGTCTACGAGGCGTTCCACGAACCCGGCGGCGTGCTGAAGTACGGCATCCCGGATTTCCGGCTGCCCAACAGCGTGGTCGACGTCGAGATCGGCAAGCTCGAAAAGCTCGGCATCAAGTTCGAATGCAACACCCTGGTCGGGCGCCTGTTCACGATCGAGCAGATGCTCACCGAGATGGGTTTTCACGCCGTCTTCGTCGGCACCGGCGCGGGCTACCCGAGCTTCATGGGCATACCCGGCGAGTCGCTCGGCGGCGTGCTGTCGGCCAACGAGTGGCTGACGCGCTGCAACCTGATGCGCGGGCGCGACTTCCCCGCCTACGACACCCCGCTGCAACCGGGCAAGCGTGTGGCCGTCATCGGCGCCGGCAACACGGCGATGGACGCGATGCGCGTTTCGCTGCGCGTCGGCGCCGAGAAGGTCTATTGCGTCTACCGTCGCAGCGCGGCGGAAGCCCCGGCGCGCGTCGAGGAGATCCACCACGCGCAGCAGGAAGGCGTCGACTTCCAGTGGTTGACCAGCCCGCTCGAACTGTTGGGCGACTCGGGCAACAACGTGCGCACGATGCGCTGCGAGCGCATGGAACTCGGCGAGCCCGACGCGTCGGGCCGGCGCCGCCCGGTGCCCATCGCCGGCAGCGCGTTCGAGATCGAGTGCGACATGGTGGTCTTCGCGATCGGCACCAACGCAAATCCGATCCTCGGCCAGACCTCGGGCCTCAAGCTCGACAAGCGCGGCTATATCGCCACCGACGAGAACCTGGCGACATCGATCGCCGGCGTCTATGCCGGCGGCGACATCGTCACCGGGGCCGCCACCGTGATCCAGGCCATGGGCGCCGGACGCAAGGCCGCACGCAGCATGAAGGCCTATCTCGGCCTGCGCGACACCGAGGTCGTCTACCAGCCCGAGAGCGCCGACGCGGCGGGGCGGCTGTTCGGCATCGACCGCCGCGAGCGTTGTTTCGCCCGCGTACAGATGGCCTGACCTCGCGAACTCCACCGGCCGCATCCACCCACGCGCCATCACCATGAACGATACGCTGACCCTCACCCCTCCCGAAGCCGTCGCGCGCTCGCCACGGCCCGCCACCCCGATTTCCGAGCACATCGTCGAGGTCATCAGCGACTCGGGCGAAGGCGCGCAGCGCTGCGGGCAGTCGCTGGCCGCGATCGCCGCGCGCATGGGCAACGGCATCTGGACCACCGAGATCATTCCGGCCGAGATCCAGCCGCCCGCGCGCAGCGTGGCCGGCGCGAGCGGCATCCGCATCCGCATGGGCTCCGAGCGCGTGACCAACGGCGGCGACCAGACCGACCTGGTGGTGGCCTTCAACGAACAGGTGCTGATCGGGCGCGTGCAGGCGCACGAGCTCAAGCCCGGCGCCACGATCCTGCTCGAGAACATGTGGCACACGCATCGCGATCCAGCCGTCGTCGCGTCGTACGTCAAGACGGTCGAGGCCCTGCGCAAGGACGGGTTCAAGGTCTACGAGGCGCCGCTCGAGGAGCGCTGCCGCGAGCTGGTGGCCGACCCGCGCAAGGGCAAGAACATGTTCGTGCTCGGCATGCTGTGCAACCTGTACGGCCTGGACGCCAAACTGGCGCGCGAGCAGATCGCACGCATCTTCGGCAAGAAGGATGACCGGGTCATCAAGAGCAACGTCGCGCTGTACGAGGCCGGCGCGGCCTGGGGCGAGGCCAACCTCGACTTCAAGTACCGCATCCCGGCGCAGCGCTCCAGCCAGGCGCAGATCGTCGTCAACGGCAACACCGCGATTGCGCTCGGCGTCATCGCCTCGGGCATGGACATCTGCGCGATGTACCCGATCACGCCTGCCACCTCGGCCTCGCACTACCTGAGCGAGGTGTTCGAGAAGGTCGGCGGCCTGGTGCACCAGGCCGAGGACGAGATCGCTGCCTGCGCGTTCGCGATCGGCGCCTCCTACGCCGGCAAGTGCGCAGTGACGATCACCTCGGGGCCTGGTTACTCGCTCAAGCAGGAGGCCATCGGCCTGGCCGTGATGGCCGAGATTCCGCTGGTCGTGGTCAACGTGCAGCGCGGCGGCCCGAGCACCGGCCAGCCGACCAAGGTCGAGCAGGGCGACCTGCCGGCGGCCGTTTTCGGCAGCCACGGCGACGCGCCCAAGGTGGTGATCGCGCCCTGCAGCATCGAAGACTGCTTCTATTCCGTCATCACCGCGCGCAAGATCGCCGAGACCTTCGGCATGGTGGTGGTGGTGCTGTCGGACGCCAGCCTGTCCACGGCGCAGCAGCCCTTCCCGCGACCGGAGTTCAGCGAAGACTGGCTCGCGCCGCCGGTCGACCAGACCCCGGTGCCGCCCGGTGCCAAGCCCTATGACTGGGACGCCGTCACGGGCCTGTCGCGCCGTTTCCAGCCCGGCCAGCCGGGCGGCATGCACACGCTGACGGGCCTGGCGCACGACCGCGCGAGCAAGGTCGCCTACGACCCGTCGATCAACGAAGAGGGCTTGCGCATGCGCAGCCTGAAGCTCGCCGCGCTGCAGAAGACGCTGAAGGCGCCGCCGGTGTTCGGTGGCGACAGCGGCGAGCTGCTGCTGGTCGGCTGGGGCTCGACGATGGGCGCGATCGAAGAGGCCGTCACCAGGCTGCGCGCGGAAGGCTTGGGCGTGTCGTCGATGCACCTGCGCTTCCTGCAGCCGATGCCGTCGGGTATCCGCGAGATCCTGAGCCGCTTCAAGCGCGTGATGACGATCGAGGGCAACTGGTCCGACAAGCTCGAGGACGAATTGATCGACGAAGACAACCGGCGCTACTCGGCGCTGGCGATGATGCTGCGCTCGCGCTTCCTGGTCGACATCGACTGCTGGAGCGAGGCGCGCGGCCAGCCGATCAAGCCGGGCGACATCTGCCGCGTCGCGCGCGCCAAACTCGAGTCGACGCAGGGCCGCTCCCAAGTCGACTCGACCCCCTCGGGGGGCCTGACGCGTAGCGGCAGGTAAGGGGGCACCATTCCATTCAAGGGCCAGAAACCATGAGCCGATCCCTGAGCCAGTGCGTCATCAAGCTGCACGAGGAGCACCACGACCTCGAGGACTACCAGGGCGGCGTGCCGCGCTGGTGCAACGGCTGCGGCGACAACGCCATCCTGGCCGCGATGCAGCGTCTGTGCAGCGAGGAGAACCTGGCGCCCGAGAACACCGTGTTCGTGTCGGGCATCGGCTGCTCGAGCCGGCTGCCGCACTACATGAAGACCTACGGCTTCCACGGCATCCACGGGCGCGCGTTCCCGGTGGCCGAGGGCATCAAGATGGCCCGGCCCGACCTCAACGTGTTCGTCAGCACCGGCGACGGTGACTGCTGCAGCATCGGGGCCGCGCACTGGATCCATGCGATCCGCTACAACATGAACATCACCGTGGTGCTGCACGACAACCACGTCTACGGCCTCACCAAGAAGCAGGCCTCGCCCACGTCGCCGAAGGGGCTGAAGAGCAACACCACGCCCTACGGCGCGACGCTCGAACCGATGAACCCGCTCACCGTCTCGCTCGGCGTGCAGGGCGCCTCGTTCATCGCGCAGGGCGTCGACTGGGTGCCCGAGGTGCTGTACGACATCATGAAGGCGGCCTTCAAGCACCGCGGCTTCTCGTTCGTGCGCATCATCCAGCGCTGCCCCGAGTTCATGCCCAAGGCCTTCGATCCCTGGCTGCACGATCCGCAGCGCACCATGCTGCTGACGCACGCCAACGGGCTGCAGTTGAGTCCGAGCCTGTCGGTCGCCTACCGCAACCAGCGCGAGCACGACCCGATCGACATCGATCGCGCGCGCGAGATCGCGTCGCTGGACGACCCGATCCCGGTCGGCATCCTGTACCAAAACCCCGACGCCCCCTGCTACGAAGACCTGCGCCATGCCGGACAGCTGCGCTCGCCCGAGTACATCCGCGCCGGCCTGAACCGCGAACTCGACAAGTACACGGTGTGGCCCGACGACGAGGCGCAGGCGCAGCGCGCGGCCTGACCGTGAATCCCGAGAACCTGTGATGGACATGCAAACCAGGCAACAGGATCAGCTGATCTTCCATCTCACCGGCAAGCGCCAGGGCGATGGCCTGGCCGCGATCGACGGCCTCGACCTGCGCCCTGCCCTGCTCGCGCCGTACCGCGACCTGAACGGACTGCGCCACGACTTCCCCGTGGTGCTCGACGAACGCGATGGCGCGCCCGAGTTCGTGCACTCGCTGTCCAGCCTGGTCGACGCGATGCTGAAGGAGGTGGCGCCGCGCGGCATCGACGGCGAGCGGCTGCGCCGCCACGCGCTGCAGCTCGAGCGCGAGATCCGTCAGGCCGTGGACGCCGGCGCCGCAGGCTCGCTCGTCGAGCTCTGGCACCAGGCCGCCGCGCGGCTCGGCGCGCGCGAGGGTGAAACACTGGAGCAGGTACTCGGACACGCCGGCGGCGCGCTGCCCGCCGACGGTGCCGTGCTCGGTTGCTCGCGCGACATGCCCGCGCGCCTGATCACGCATGCGTGGCACGCTGCGCGGCGCGCCAAGGCGCGCCGGTTTCAGGCCGAGCTCAGCCGGCTCGTGCTGAAGCTGTCCGACATCCTGCGCGCTGCCTACAGCCATTCCCGGGCCGGCCGTCAGCCACAAAGCCTGAAGCAATCGGTGGGCGGCCCGCACCAGGATGCCTTCGACTTCGACGCGCTGTCGCGCATCGTCGGCAAGGGCGTGCCGCGCGACGAACTGCCCGCGTTGCGCCGCAAGCGGCTCGAGCATGCCCTGGCCGAACTGGAGTCCCAGCGCTTCTTCGCGTCCGCGTACGACACGACGGCAGCAGGCAGAGAGTGCTTCGGCTTCGAGTTCGACAACTGCGCTGCCGCTGCGCGCACCTTCCGCGAACGGCTGCCCGAGCTGGCGGCACTGGTGAAGGCGATCTCGATCGCCGAGCTCGAAGTCGATGGCCGCTACATCGAGGCCGAGCACGACCTGCTCTTCGACGCATTCGACGAGAACTCGCTCAACGCCGACGATCTGGCGCGCTTTCCCGACTACCTGGTTTGCATCCCGCCCGAGCGCAACGACGCGCCGGAAAACGCCAACCTGATGGAGATGCTGTCGTCGGGGCTGCCGGTGAAGGTGCTGGTGCAGACCTCCGACCTGTTGGAGGAGGCGTCGATCGGCACCGGGCGCTTCGCCTTCGGCGTGCGCAGCGCGCGCCTGGCCACCACGGCGATGGGCCTGGGCGGCATGTTCGTGCTGCAGTCGACCAGCGCCAATCTCTTCGCGCTGCGCGCGCAGCTGAGCCGTGGCCTGGCCTGCCGCGGCCCGGCGCTGTTCAGCGTGTTCGCCGGCTCGGCGCAGCCGGCCAGCCAATTGCCGCCCTACCTGACCGCCGCGGCGGCGATGCAGTCGCGCGCGTTCCCGGCGTTCAGCTACGACGCCGCGGCCGGCGCCAACTGGGCCGCGCGCTTTTCGCTCGAGAACAACCCGCAGCCCGACGACGACTGGTCGGTCGAGACGCTGGACTACTGCGACGCGGCGCTGCAGCGCGCCAGCGAACGCTGCGCCTTCACGTTCGCCGATTTCGTGCTGTGCGACAAGCGCTACGCCGCGCACTTCGCGCTCGTGCCGCGCGAACGCTGGAACGCGGCGATGGTGCCGGTCGCCGACTGGCTCGCGCTCGATGAGCGCGAGTCGGCGCAGCGCGTGCCGTTCCTGCTGGTGGTCGACGCCAACGATGCGCTGCAGCGCGTGATCGTCGACGCGCGCCTGATGCAGGCCACGCGCCGCTGCCTGCTGCTGTGGCAGCGCCTGCAGGAGCATGGCGGCGTGCACGACTCGCATGCCGAGCGGCTGCTGGCGCGCGAGAAGGCGTCGTGGGCGGCCGAGCGGCAAGCCCAGGCACCCGCGCCCGCCGCCACTCTACCCACCGCAGCCGCGGTGGCCGCGCCGGACCAGGCCGAGCCTGCCGCACCGACGCACTCGCGCGACGAGACCTGGATCGACACCGCACGCTGCCCGAGCTGCAACGAATGCCAGCTGATCAACGACCGCATGTTCGGCTACGACGAACGCAAGCAGGCCTTCATCAAGGACCTCGCCGCGGGCACCTACCGCCAGCTCGTAGAGGCCGCCGAGAGTTGCCAGGTCGCGATCATCCACCCCGGGGCGCCGCGCAATCCGAACGAGCCCGGGCTGGAAGAACTTCTGATTCGCGCCGAGCCGTTCCGCTGACGCGTTCGCGTCCGGTTGGCGTCAACTCAAGCCGGCGCGCGCCTGCGGGTCGGTCCGCGGCGGGCCTGACGGCGCCGGCTGCCCCAGCGCTGCGCTCTCGCGGCGCACTGCCGCGCAGCCGGCCGCCGCCTACACGGCCTCGTGACCGGTGTCCTGAGCCGTCAACAACATGCGGCGCAGCTTACCTGGGCCGAGCGCGTGATTCATCTCGGTCGTCACGACCAGGGGCAGCAGGATCAGCCCCATCAACACCATCTCGGCCAGCAGCTCCGGCATCGACCGGGCGTTGAAATCCGCCTCGATCCCGGCGATCGCGTGTCCGTGAATCCAACCGACCAGCAACTCCTCGGCGATCGTCAGCACGACCACGAGCACCAGCAGCAGGAGCACCCGTTGCACGATCCGGCCCAGCAGGCGCCGCGAGCGTAGCCGCGTTCCGACCCGCATCGACTCGCCGAGGAGCAGGAACTTGCCGACGATCAGCGCCTTGACCAGCGCGACGCCCAGTGGCACGTAGTGCACGCCCGCGTCGAACAGCAGCGCCGCCTTGTAGAACTGCAGGGCGCCGAAACAGACGTACAGGTAGGCGCTGGCGATCAGGTACTTGCGCAACTCCTCGCGCAGCCTGGCCTTCAGGCTGGCGTCGCTGTCCGGTCCAGGCGGCGCTGCATGGCTCATCGGCTTGGGCCTATTTCGGGAACATGAACTGCATCTGCAAGCGCAACTGCCAGTCGGCCCCGTTTGTCGGGCGTGACCACGTTGTAGTGGGCGCCCATCTGCATGTTCACCGGCAAGGGCCCGAAGTGAAGGATCTTGCCGACGCCGGCGCCAAGAGGCACCGTCCAGCGCTGGCTGCTGTCGGCCTTCCAGTTGGCGGTGATGAGCGGCGCCGAGTTGATGTAGACGCCACCCGGAAGGTTGTAGTTGACGAAGGGTTGCAGAAGGAAGTTGTTGTAGCTCGGGTCGTTGCCCGAGCCTACCGACCAGACGTTGTTGACCAGCGCGCCATAGACCCAGGGATCGCACGGACGCAGGTGCAGCGCCACCGCGGTCGGCCCCAGCCCCCAGCGGTCGTTGCCCAAGCGATCGTTGCTGTGCGTGGGCGCCTGCACGATCGCCCCTGCTCCCCAGATGAATCCGGCCGCGTTGGCGGGCGATACGAATGCGCTGAACTGGATGTCGCCCAGCCCGGTGGTGGAACCCTGGTCGTGCACGAAGCCGGGCTGGGTGATCACCGGCAGGATCGACCGCGTGATCAGGTTCCAGTCCTTGTTCAGGTTCACCGGGATGACCGGCTGGATGTTCAGGATGTTCTGCGTGCCGCTCAATGGGCCGACGTTGAAGTTGGTGTTGTTCTGCAAGGGCACGTTGATCAGGTTGGCGACCGGGTTCTGCACCATCTTCGCGAGTTCCTCGGCCGTCGGAGCGGCACGAGCCGCCGACGGGTTCAATGCGGCGAACAAGGCCAACGCCAGGACGGTCGATGGCACGACACTCATGGGGACTCCTCACACTGCATGTCGCTGGTTCAAGGTACTCTGCGCACAAGCTGCCGCCGGTGCCGCCCCTTCGGTGGCCACGCGCGCGGCCAGTATCACTTGACCTCGACCGTCACCCTGGGAATCCGCCCGGTGAAGCGCGACTTGGCCTCCGAACCGATGGCTTCGACCACCGGCGTGCCCAGGTCGATGCCGACGTCGGCCGTCTCGTCGGCCGAGAAGATGCCGGGCTGGGTGACCGGGATGCGTCCCTCGGCGACCTGCTCGCCGTTGACGAAGAGCAGGCCCTGTCCGCCCTTGGCCGGGCCGCCGCCGTCGTAGTCGAACTGGAAGCGCAGCTCGGCCTTGCCGGGCGCGAGCTTCTTCGTCGACACGATCGACGTGTGCTGCAGGCCGAGAAAGTTGTAGTCGTAGGCGGGCACACCGTCCTTGACGTACAGCGACCAGCCGCCGAAGCGCCCGCCCTGCGCGATGACCGTGCCGTTGCCGCCGCTGGCCGGCACCTCGACCTCGGCGGTGATGGTCTTGGAACGGTTCTTTACGTTGACGAAGACGCTCTCCATCATGCCGGTCATGCCTTCGGCGAGAGTGAGCGACTTGCGCCCGCCCATCAGATCGGGGCGCCCCACCGCCGCCGGATCCATCCGTTCGAAGAAGCGATCGTCCATCGGCAGCACGCCGTGCTTGGCGGCTTCCTTGAGGAAGACCTTCTGCATCTCGGCCAGCTTCCTGGGGTTCTTGGCCGCCAGGTCGTTGGCCAGGCTGAAGTCCGAGCGCACGTCGTACAGCTGCCAGGCCGAGTTGTCCTGCAGCGGCCGGCGCGGCTTGGGCTCCCACGGCGCCTTGTGGATCGTGCGCGCGAACCAGCCGTCGTGGTAGATCGCGCGGTTGCCGGCGATCTCGAAGTACTGCGTTGTGTGGCGCTCCTTGGCCTTGCCGTCCTCGAACGAGTAGGCCAGGCTGGTGCCGGCCATCGGGATCTGCTTGACGCCGTCGACCACCTTGGGTTCGGGCAGGCCGATCGCCTGCAGCACCGTGGGCGCGACGTCGATGACATGGCTGAACTGGGTGCGGATCTCGTTCTTCGCCTTGATGCCCTTGGGCCAGTGCACCACCATGCCGTTGCGGGTGCCGCCAAAGTCGGACGGCACCTGCTTCATCCAGCCGAACGGGCTGTCGAAGGCCACTGCCCAACCGGCCGCCATGTGCGGGTAGGTCTCGGGGCCGCCCCACTGGTCGATCTTCTTCAGCATGTCCTCGACCTTCTCGTGCACGCCGTTGAAGTAGGTGTACTCGTTGAACATGCCGTTCGCGCCGCCCTCGCCGCTGGTGCCGTTGTCGCCGGCGACATAGAAGACGAGCGTGTTGTCGGCCTGGCCCACTTCGTCGAAGGCCTTGAGCATGCGGCCGACCTCGTGGTCGGTGTATTCGGCGTAAGCGGCGAAGACTTCGGCCTGGTGGGTGAACAGGCGCTTCTCGTCGGCCGACAGCGCGTCCCAGTCCTTGATCGCCGGCGGCTTGGGCGCCAGCTTCGTGCCGCGGGGCACGACTCCCATCGCAATCTGGCGCGCCAGCGACTCCTCGCGGATCTTGTCCCAGCCCTGGTCGAACTTGCCCTTCCAGCGCTCGATCCAGCTCTTGGGCACATGGTGCGGCGCGTGCGTGGCGCCGGGCGCGAAATAGACGAACGACGGCCGGTCAGGCGTCAGCGCTTTCTGGTGCTTGATCCAGGCGCGCGCCTTCTCGGTCATGTCGGTCATGAAGTGGTAGTTCGGGTCGTTCGGCAGCTCGACCACGGCGGTGCCGTCGTACAGGTAGGGCGCCCACTGGTTGGTCTCGCCGCCGAGGAAGCCGTAGAACTTGTCGAAGCCCTGCCGCGTCGGCCAGCGGTCGAAGGGGCCGGCCACGCTGGCTTCCCAGGCGGCCGTCTCGTGCCACTTGCCGAACGCGGCGGTGGCGTAGCCGTTCAGCCGCAACGTCTCGGCCAGCGGCGCGGTGGCGCTCGGGATCTGCCCTGTGGCCCCGGGCAACGCCGTGGCCATCTCGGTGATGAAGGCCATGTTCACCGTGTGATGGTTGCGGCCCGACTTCAGCGCAGCGCGCGTCGGCGAGCACAGCGCGGTGGTGTGGAAGTTGTTGTAGCGCAGGCCGCCCTCGGCCAGCTTGTCGAGCGTGGGCATCGCCACCGGGCCGCCAAAGCTGCTCGGCACGCCGAAGCCCATGTCGTCGATCAGCACGATGACGACGTTGGGCGCCTTGGCCGGCGCCTTGACCTCGAAGCGCGCCGGCGCCTTGACCTTGCGCGCGTCGATCTCCGTGTAGGCGGGGCGCTTGGGCTCGGCGAGCGGCAGCACCGTGCGGTCGAGCTTGTCGGCGGCCTGTGCGGCGGCCGACCACGACGCGGCGGCGATGAGCAGTAGGCTGGTGGTGCGAGCCGCGGCGCGCGCAGCTGTCACGACTTGATGCATGGGTTCCAGGCTCCTTCGTGGCGATACTGTTGGAATTCGCTCTTCATAGGACCCTGCCCATGAAGAGTGCCGCGTTGGTCACGGCTGCTGCACCACGTAGACCAAGCTGTTGCCCTGGAAGGCCGCCCGGTAGTAGACGTTGCCGCACTTCTGGTACTCGACGCCGCCCTTGGCTTCCTGCACGCACCCGGCGGGCAAGGTGTTCACGACGGCACCCACCGCCGGCGTTCCTGCGCCAGCTGCGGCGGGCGCAGGCGCTGGGGGCTTGGCTGCGGCAGCCTGTGCCGCGGCCGCCTGCTGCTGCGCTGCGGCCTGCTGCTGGGCGCCGGCTGCCGCGGCGGCCGTCGTCGTGACCACCGCGGTTTCGGCGACCACGACCCGTGCCGTCGTGCGCCGTGCCACACCAGCCACCGACACGGGCGACATCGGAACACCCACGATCGCGTGCGCGTCGCGCATCAGCGTGAATCCGTGGGGCGCATCGGAGGACATGTCCGCCAGGTACAGCACCGGCAGCGCCGCGCCGAGCACCAGCGCCTTGAGGGTCTTGCTTGCTTTCATCGAAGGCTCCCTGAATTCAAAGCGGCAGGAAGTCCAGCTTCTTGGCGCCGGCCGGCGGCGAGAAGCTGAACGTCTGCGGGGTGAACTGCGGCTGCAGATCCCACCTGGTTGCGGTGACGACGAACTGCGGCGCGTTGAACATGTCGCGCGTCGTGATGACGAGCTTGCGCGGCAGCGGCATGGGGCCATCTTCGACCCAGATCTGAACGTCGACGAACGGCTTCCTGAACGCCAGATGGTGGCAGCGCACACCATCGACCATGCCCTTGCCGACGACGAATCCCGACAGCACGTCCTGCATCAGAACTTCGTAGGCGTTCTTGTAGATCAGGTCGCCGGCCGGAGCGACGATGTCCAGCTTGTCGCGCGCGTAGTCCAGCATGGCCTCGAGGTTGGCGGGCGCGGCCACGGTGGCGTAGGCCTTGTCCGCCGGGTTGTACAGCGTCAGCGACTGCCCGTCGTAGACGAAGAGTTGTTCGACGATGTCGCCGGCGCGCTCGGCGCGCAGCTTGTTGGGCCGCTGCACCGACTGCTTCGCCGTGTGCTCGAACTGCAGCTTCTGCCCCGAGTACATCACAACCTCCAGCGAACTTCGCGTGTCCACGGAGAACTGGTTCTGGCTCGCCAGGAAGTCGGTCGATGCCTTGAGCAGCCGCTTCGCCTCGGGGTCGATGCCCGCAGGCTGGGCCTGCGCTGCGAGCGCAAAGCCCGCCACTGCAGCGGTGGCGAACCAGGTGGCGAGTCGCGCCGCCAGGCGGCTGCGAAAAGTCGATTGCATGGTGTCGTACCCCTGTGTCCGACCGGCGGTCGCCGGCATCCTCACCAGCGGAAGTTGAACGCAATGGCCGGGCCGCTGAAGCCCAGGCTGTCGATCGCGCCACCGAGGTCGTACTTGAGGTAGCGCCACGCAGCGACCATCTCGCCCCACTTGAACGAGTAGCCGACGCCCGTCATCAACTGGTAGGTCAGGTCAGACTGGCCGGCGCCGATGTCGGCGTAGTAGGGGACGAACCACGATCGGTCGGCGCCGAACGAGTAGCGGCCCTTGACGCCGACGATGCCGTCCCAGTTGTTCAGGCTCACCTTGCGGTTTCCCGAACGGTCGGGCAGCGCGATCGGGCCGACATTGCCGCTCAAGCTGTAGTTCACCGTCTGGGTGACGTCGATCATGCGGGCGCCCAGGAACGTGTCGACTTCGAGACTGGGCTCGGCCACGGCCCGGTACTCACCCGCCAGCGTCCAGACATAGCTCTTCATGTCGTAGGTGACCGAGCCGTTCACATCCGCGGGTACCTGCTGGTTTCCCAACAGGAAGTCGCGCGTCTGCGACTTCGTCTGGCCCAGGTCCATGTAGATGAGATCGCTGAACCCGCCCCAGCGCCCCTTGCGAGCTTCGAATGAGCCCATGAACACGAATTTCAGGGCGTCGATGATGTCGGCCGCATCGACGGCGACGTCACTGCTGCTGCCACCACTGCCGCCGCCGGGTGGCGGGGGAAACGTCGTCGTGCCCTTGAGGCTGGGGAACCATCCGTAGATGCTCGCCCCGAACTGCCACGGCTCGGAAGCCTGGGCGCTGGCCGCGGCCGGCATCAGCATGGCCGCAGCGCAAAGTGCGGCTGCGGCGACTCGTTTCGTTGGGTTCATGGGCGGAAATTCACCTGTGTTGTCGCGCAGGCGGCCGGTTCAGTTGCGAGCGCCATCCCGGCCGATGCCAGTACTTTGCGAGGATGGAAGACCATGCGCTGCGAATGGAGAACGGCGATCGGCACCATGCGGCGCGTGCGCATTCTTGGAGCCCGACTTGAAGTTGAAAACCCAGGACAACCCGTAGAACCCGATGGCCACACTTGGTTCAGATTAGTGTGGCGCGCGACTGCAACAGCGTGCGCAGGCACGTGGCCCCAGCGGACGCCGCCACAGTGCACATCGTCCCACGGGTCCTTGCAACCCGGGTGCTACGCGCAACCGGCTTCGACCCGGCCCACGTCGGCGGCCCCGAAGTGCCGGCACCGTACCGGACCGCCGATCGGCTGCTGGAGCACGGCGCGGCGACGACCGGGTGCGAACAGTCAGCTTGCCACTGTCTGCCGCACCGCGCGCTCCCATTGCTCCATCAGCGCGGCGGCGCGCTCGCGCGGCATCGTCGGGTGAAAGACGCGCTCCGACTGCCATTGCGCCGATAGCTCGTCCAGGCCCTTGTAGACGCCGACGGCCAAGCCCGCGAGGTACGCCGCCCCGAGTGCTGTGGTCTCGATCACCTTGAGCCGCACCACCGGGATGCCGAGCAGGTCGGCCTGGAACTGCATCAGCAGGTCGTTGACGCAGGCGCCGCCGTCGACGCGCAACTCCTTCACTGCCGCGCCCGAACCGAGGTCGCTGTGGCGCTCGGCTATGGGGAAGCAAGTGCGTTCATCCGCGCGTTCACGCGCTGGTCGGGCCAGACGCCGGATCGGTGGCGGCGCGACAATCGCCGCACGGCTGTATCGCAGCCCTAGAAGTGCGCCGATCGACGGCGCCGCGGCGGTGCCGTCGGGATGGATCTCCCGTACAGTCCGGCGTCCGTCGCAACCATTGGAGCTGCTCAATTGCGTCGCATGCCTTTTCTTCTCGTTGCCGCACTCGTGGCGCTGACGACGGGCTGCGCGAGCCTGCCCCCGCTGCAGGATCGGAACGTGTCGGCCGCGCTCACCGACACGGCCGACACGCGGCTGGGCCGCGCGGTGGCCCCGTACGTCGCCGCCAATCGTGGGAAGTCCGGCATCCACGCGTTCCCCGAACCTCACGCCGCCTTCGCAGCCCGCGTGCGCCTTGCCGAGGCGGCGGAGAAGTCGCTCGACGCGCAGTACTTCATCTGGAACGGCGACCAGGTGGGGAACCTGCTCTTCGAGGCGCTATGGAAGGCGGCCGAGCGCGGAGTGCGCGTGCGCCTTCTGCTCGACGACGCTAATACCAGCGGGCTCGACCCCACGATTGCCGCGCTCGATGCGCATCCGAACATCGAGGTTCGCCTGTACAACCCGTTCACCTATCGCGGGTCTCGGGCCGTCGGCTACATGACCGACTTCACTCGCCTGAACCGGCGCATGCACAACAAGTCGTTCACCGCCGACAACCAGGTGAGCGTGGTGGGCGGACGCAACATCGCCAACGAGTATTTCGGCGCGGGCAGCGGGATCGGTTTCGCCGACATCGACGTGCTGGCCGTCGGCCCGGTCGTGCACGACGTGTCGAAGGAGTTCGATCTGTACTGGAACAGCCCGTCCGCCTACCCTGCCGCCGGCTTCGTCGGTGCACCCGGGCCGGACGGCGCTGCAACTCTCGGGGCCAGATTCGTGGCGACCCATGCGGACCCGGTATCCGTCGACTACCTCAAGGCGGTCAGCGAGGCAACGCTCGGCACCGAACTGCTCAGACAGCCAGGCGCCTTCGAGTGGACGACGGTGCAGGTCGTGCACGACGACCCGGCCAAGACGCTCGACGCGTCCGGCCGCACCGACCTGCTGCTATTCCCTGAACTCGTGCGCAAGATCGGTCGGCCCGAGAAGACCTTGGACATCGTCTCGCCGTACTTCGTGCCGGGTGACGACGGTACCGCGGCGTTGACCGAACTGGCCAAGCGCGGCGTGAAGGTGCGTGTCCTCACCAATTCGCTGGCAGCATCCGACGAGAGCGTCGTGCACGCGGGCTACCTGAAGCGCCGTAGGGATCTGCTCGTGGCCGGAGTCGCACTCTACGAACTCAAACCGACCGCGACGAAGCAGTTGCAGACGGTGAAAGGCCGCTTCGGATCGGGCAAGGTCGCGGGCCTGCACGCAAAGTCCTACGCCGTGGACCGTGCCCGGATCTTCGTCGGCTCGTTCAACTTCGACCAGCGCTCGGCACGGCTGAATACCGAGATGGGACTGGTGGTCGACAGCCCGATGTTCGCGCAGCAGCTCGCCACCTTCTTCAATACCGATGCACGGGAACAAGCCTATGAAGTCCGCCTTGCGCCCGATGGCGACGGCCTGCTGTGGATCGAGCGCACCGCCACGGGCGACGAGAAGCGATACGACGTCGATCCGGAGACGGACGCGTTCAAGCGCTTTGGGGTCGGCGTTCTTTCGGCGCTGCCGATCGAGTGGTTGCTGTGACGGGCCGCGCCAGAGGCCGGACCTCGACACCGCGCCGGCAGGGCCGATAGGCGCCGGGGGATTCGAGGCCCCGCATGCCGGCGATGTCTTGCCGGCCGGGGCCGTCGCGCTCACCACTGCGGATGCGCCGACTTCAGCCGCGCGGCGAGCGCCGGGTCGAACATCGGCGCCGATCCCATCAGCACCGCGCAGGCGCCGGCCTCGAAATAGCGCTGCGCATCGGCCGCGCCCGCGACGCCGCCGACGCCCGCCACCTCGAGGTCGAGGCGCTCGCGCCGGATCACCGCCAGCGTGCGCGCCACGTCGCGCACGCCGATCGCATGCACCCCGCGGCCCAGGATGCCGGCCTGCCGGCGCGATGCGCCGAAGGCCGGTTTGCCCGCCAGGCCGAGCACCGGTCGCGACAGTCCGTTGACGATCACCAGGCCGCTGGCGGCGCCGGCCACCGCGCGCAGCAAGGCGGCGAGCTTGGCATCGTCTTCCAGATGTCCGATCTTCAGCAGCACCGGCAGCGCCCCGGCGCCTGCGCGCAGCGCGCGCGCGATGCGACCGGACAACTCGGCGTCGTTGAACAGGTCGCCCTCGGCCGAGCGCACGTTCGGGCACGACAGGTTGGCCTCGACGATTTGCGCCCCGGCCTCGCGCGCCATCGCGGCGAGATCACGGAAGTCACGCACGATGTCGGCCTCGCCCGCGCCAGCCGCGACGCTCGCCACCACCGAGACCACCAGCGCCTGGCGCGGCCCGATCAGGCGGCGCGCCTGCGCGACGTCGCCCATCCACAGCGCGGGGTCGCGCGAGGGCATGCCGAACGACACGGTACTCGTCCAGTCCGCGCAGCCGCCCGCCGCCGGCCGCGCGAGCGCATGCACTGCGCGCCGCGGGTTCGCGAGTTTGCGGCTGTCGGCCGGGTCGACGAACAACCAGTTCGGCTTGGCGTAGCAGGCGCGAGAGCGGCTGCGCACGGTCTTGTAGGTGAGGATGTCGAAGCCGCAGCGCGCGTAGAAATCGATCCAGCGCGAATTGAGCAGCAACCCGGCCGAGATGCCCAAGCGCGAGGCCACCTCGCAGCCGAAGAAACGCTTGGTCGGCGTGTCGGGAACGACGGGGAGCTCACCGGTCCACGCCGGCCCGTTGGCGTAGTTCCACTCGTACGACCGGTCGAGCCGGTAGGTGCCGGCGCGGGCCGGGTTCGCAGGGGTGCTACGGGTCACGCCGGGTCGCCTCGGCCGGACGGTGCCTGCGCGAGCGCCGGCATGCTGGCCCAGTCGGGCAACACCGCGCTGGCATAGCCCGCGCAGTCGAACGTGGCCAGCGCAATGCGCCCGTTGTGGATTCGCAGGCGCACCGCGCCGTGCGAATGCTCGTACAGGTCCGGGTGCGCCGACAGGAACGCGCGCTGCTCGGCCTCGGGCAGCGCCGCCATGCCGTTGACGTAGTGGTGGCCGTTGCGCTCGACATGCCTGATGCCGAGCAGGTTGACCAGCGCCAGGTCCTGCTGCACCGCCAGGCCCGCCTGCGTCGTCAGGTCCTCGGCCGACATGAAGTAGCGCGTGCCGCCTTCCTGCGCATTCCATGCAGCGCAGCGCGCGGCGTTGAGCAGCGACTTGTACACGCCCTTGCAGGTCTTGCTCGAAATGCCCGCGTAGCCGCGCGCGCGCGCCTGCACGAACGCGTCGAGCGTGCCGTCGGATTCGTCGACGATCACCGGCTTCTCCGCCGCCAGCGCGCGCACGTCGACATCGAGCGCGGCCTTGCGTGCGATCGGCTGCTCGACGAACAGGATCGAGCGGTACAGCCGCGCGAGCGCCGGCGCGGCGCGCAGGCGGGCGAGCAGTTCGGCGACGCCGGCAGCATCCTCGTACTGCTCGTTGCCGTCGAGCGAGACGAAGTATTCGGTGCTCGCACGGTCGAGCACCGCGGCGATCTGCCCCAGGCGCACCAAGTCGTCGTCGATGCGGCCGCAAACCTTGAGCTTGAAGTAGCGGTGGCCGTACTGCGCAACTACCTGCTCGAGCGTCTCGGGCAGGCTGTCGGCCACCGGATGCTGTAGGTCGGCATCGGTGATCGCATCTACCAGCCCGACCGTGTGCCGCGCCTCGATCGTCGCAGCCGGCGCGAGCCTACGCAGGAAACCATCCCAATCGAAACCCGCGAACTCGGCGCGCCGCGCGCTGAAGCCCACGAGGTTGCCGCGCAGCGCGGTGTAGAACGACACGCCCAGCGCCCGGCACAGCGCGTCGAGCAGCGCGCGGTCGATCAGCGCCGGGCCGTAGCTGGCGAGCAGCGGGTTGTAGCCGCGCGCCGCGCCCGCCGCCTGCTGCGCGTCGTGCTGGCGCGCGAAGTGGCCGAACGCGGTGTCGGGCGTGGCGTCGGCCAGGTACGCAGCGCGCGCCAGCCGCAGCACGTCGCGCAGCTGTTCGAAGTTGTCGTCGTTGCTCAGTGCAAGGTTCTTGTCGAACCATTTGGGCGCCATCAGCTCGGCCGCGCCGCCCCATGCGCCGCGGCCGTCGGCGAGTTCGATGCGCGCCCGCGCGAAGGCCTGCGGGCATTCGGTGAGCGTGACCACGCCGAAGCGGAACGGCAGCCGCAGCCGCACCGGCCGCTCGTACAGCTCGATCGCGCGGATCGCGAATCGTGCGGGCTCATTCATGCTGCGCCTCCAGCAGCCCGCGCAGATAGCCGATCGCACGCGCCGCGCAACCCGGACCGTCGGGCACATAGTCGAACGGTTCGACCGCCAGCACGCCGTCGTAGCCGACCGCGCGCAGCGCGGCGATGATCGGCGCGAACTTCATCTCGCCCTGGCCGGGGCCGCGCCGGTTGGGGTCGTTGACCTGCACATGCGCGAGCTTGCCCGTGGGCCACCAGCGGGCAATCAGTTCGGGCACCGGTTCGGCCTCGGCCTGGCCGGCGGCGCTGCAGTCGATCATCGTCCTGAACGCCGGCGAGCCGATCTCGTCGACGAGTTGCGCGGCCTCGGCCACCGTGTTGATGAGGTCGGTCTCGGCGCGCGCCAGCGGCTCGATGCAGTAGGTCACGCCGCGGCGCTCGGCGGCGCGTGCGGCCTGAACCAAGCACTCGCGCGCGCGCTCGAGCGCGGCTTCGCGCGACTCGCCGGGTGGCACCGAGCGCTGCTTCGGCGAGCCGTGCACGAGATAGCGCCCGCCCATCGCCGCGCACAACTCGACCATGCGCACCATCGCATCGGCCGTCCGGCGACGCAACGCGGCGTCGGCGCTGACCATCGACAGCCCCGGCGGCGCGACCAGCAGCCAGTGCAGCCCGCTGATCGCGAGACCATGGTCGAGCGCGATGCGAGCGAACTCAAGCGCCTGCGCCGCGCTGATCTCGAGCGGGTTGGCCGCCAGCGTGAACGGCGCGACCTCGAGCGCGTCGTAGCCCAACGCTGCGGAGAAGGCGCACTGCTGCGCGAACGGCAGCGGCTGCAGCACCTCGTTGCAGAGAGCGATCTTCATGCCCGGATCATCCTCGCGTGCCGCCGATCCGCAGCAGCCGCTGCACCGCCGGCAGGCGCAACAGGATCACGACCACGATGGTGGCGAACAGCACCGCCGAGATCGGCCGCGTCACGAAGGGCATCAGGTCGCCGTCCGACAGCACCAGGCCTCGGCGCAGGCTCTTCTCCATCAGGTCGCCGAGCACGATGCCCAGCACCAGCGGCGCCACCGGGAAGCGGTAGTGGCGCAACACGAAGCCGATCACGCCGAACAGCAGCATGGTCCAGATGTCGAACAGCCGCGAAGCGAGCGCGAAGGTGCCCACGGTGCACAGCACGAACAGCATCGGCGTGATGATGGTGGTGGGCACGCGCAGCACCTGGATCAGAAAACGGGTCAGCGTCAGCCCGTACAGCAGGATGCCGAGCGTGGCCAGCAGCATCATCGCCACCACGTCGTAGACGAACTGCGGCGACTCGATCATGATCATCGGCCCCGGCTTGACGCCGTGGATCAGCATCGCCGCCATCAACACCGCCGCCGGCGCCGAGCCGGGTATCTGCAGCGTCAGCACCGGGATGATCGCGCCGGGCACGCAGGCGTTGTCGCCGGTCTCGGCGGCCATCAGGCCGTCGATCGAGCCCTTGCCGAACTCCTCCGGGTTCTTGCTGGCGCGCTTGGCGGCGGCGTACGACGACCAGGCCGCGACGTCCTCGCCGACGCCGGGCACGATGCCGATGAAGGTGCCGATCACACCCGAGCGCACGATCGTGCGCCGGTACTGCCAGACGTCCTTGAGCTTGGGGATCACCGTATCGAAGGGATTGATGGTCACCGGCGGGCGCTTCTCGTGCATCGCCACCAGGATCTCGGCGAAGCCGAACGCGCCCACCAGCGCCGGCACCAGCGAGAAGCCGCCGGCCAGGTCGCGGCTGCCGAACGAGAAGCGCTCGAGGGCGTGGATGCCGTCCTGCCCGATGGTGGCGATGAACAGGCCCGCGAATCCGGCGATCCAGCCCTTGAGCGGGTCGCCGCCGGTCAGCGTGGCCGAGACGATCACGCCGAACACCGCCAGCCAGAAGAACTCGTAGGCGCCGAACTTCAGCGCCACTTCGCCCAGCAGCGGCGTGAACCAGGCGAGGAAGAACATGCCGATCAGCGTGCCCAGCACCGAGCCGGTGGTGGCGATTCCCATCGCGCGCCCGGCCAGGCCCTGGCGCGCGAGCGCGTAGCCGTCCAGGCACGAGGCGGCCGACGCCGGTGTGCCCGGGATGTTGAGCAGGATCGCGCTGCGGCTGCCGCCGTAGATCGCACCGACGTAGGTGCAGATCAGCACCAGCAGCGCCTGGTTGGACGGCATCTTGATCGTCAGCGTGGTCATCAGCGCCACGCCCATCGTCGCGGTCAGCCCCGGCAGCGCGCCGATGACCACGCCGACCAGCGACGAGGCCAGCACGTAGACGATCGACTCGAAGGTCAGGAACGACGCCAGCGACTGCCAGAACGAGACGAGGCCGGAGAACATGCTGGGTGCCTGCTACGGCAGCCGTACCAGGAAGACATGCTCGAACACCAGCGTCACGATCGCGCTGGTGCAGGCGCCGTACACGCTGGCGCGCAGCGCCTGCGCGGCCAGACCACGCCCGAGCCCAGCCTGCCGATCGGCATCGAACACGCCGATGAAGCCCGCAACGAAGGCGAACGTCGCGAGCCAGAACGGGATGCCGTGCCCCACCAGCACCAGCGCGTACAACAGCGTGGCGGCGAACACCCAGGCCAGGCGCCGGCCGCCTTCGCCCGCCTTGGCTTGGCCGGGCGGGCGCAGCGCACCGCGCCGCACCGAGCGCAACGCCAGCACCCCGCCCAGCACCAGCATCGCCGCGCCGAGCAGGCCCGGGACCAGCCCCGGCGCCTCGTACTTGTTGATGTGCAGGTGTTCCAGCCGGTCCATGTTCCAGGCGCCGGCCGCGATCGCGCCGCCGATCACGATCCAGATCAGCGCGGCATAGAGGTCCACGCGCGGCGGCAGTTCGTCCTGGGGAGTGTTCTCGATGCTCATGGGGCACTGGACTGCGGCACGCACGGCTGCGTCGTCCGTGCCGCCGATTGTCCGGCGGCACGGGTCGAATGCGCCGAACCCTGTCGCTCAGGGCTTGGGGATGCCGAGCGTGTCGGGCGCGACCTTGGTCTTGCCGCCCGAGTGCAGCAGCCAGACGTTGGCCTGGATCGCCGGGAACACCGCGGTCTGCGCGGCCGCGCCGGCGGCGGGCCCGAACAGCGCACCGCGGCTGGTCGCGTACTTCTTCAGCGCCTCGTTGTTGGCGATGTTCTCGGCCCAGATCTTCTCGAGCGTCTTGACCACTTCGTCGGGCACGCCCTTGGGCAGGAAGATGCCGAAGTAGTTGGCCGGCATCTTGAACCCCGGCAGCGTCTTGGTGATCGGCTCGATCACGCCGTAGCCCTCGAGCTCGAGCGGCTGGTCGGACACGGTGGCCAGCGGGCGGATGCGTTTGCCGCGGATCATCTCGGCCTGCTCGACCGCGAGTTGCGTGGTCAGGTCGGTCTCGCCCGAGACCGTGGCCACCACCGCGGGGTTGCCGCCGTCATAGGTGACGTGGCGGTACTTGACGCCGGTGGCGCGCGCGATCGCCTCCATCGCGTTGTGGCCGGCCGAAGTGACGCCCGCTGTGGCCACCTTGATCTCGCCCGGCTTGGCCTTCATCGCGTCGAGCAACTGGGTGACGTTCTGGTACGGGGTGGCCGCGCCGACGCCGATGACCTGGATGTTGGCCACGTTCAGGAACAGGTGCCAGTCCTTGATCGGCACGTCGAGCATGCCCAGGCTCTGGTAGGCGCCCAGGTCCTGCGCGGCGCCGGCGGTCCACGTGTAGCCGTCGCGCGGCGCGTCCCAGGCGTTCTTGCTGCCGATCGAACCCGAGGCTCCCGGCTGGTTGACGACGACGATCTTCTGACCCAGCACCTTCTCGATCTCGGCCGCGGTGACGCGCGTGACCTGGTCGGTCGAGCCGCCCGCGGCCCACGGCACGATCAGGTTGATCGGCTTGGTCGGCTTCCACTGCTGGGCCTGGGCGCCCCCTGCCAGCGCCAGCCCGAGTGCTGCGCCCATCAGGGTCTTCATGAACGTCCGTGCATGCATGTCTGTGTTCCTTCTGTGTCGTGGTGATGTTAACTGCGCGGTCAATATGGACGGGCAGCGCGGCACTGTCAATCCGGATTGCTTGAGCCCGCGCAAGCCGCCCCTGCAGATGCCGGCGCGCAATGTCGTCGTCGTTGAACCCCGGGTAGGCTGCGTGCACAGCCGGCCTATACCAGGAGAGAATCCATCGTGGTCGCTGATGCCAGGGCAGCGCCGGATCGGAAAGGGAGTGAATGAAGAACATCGTCGTCACGGGCGGCAGCGGCAAGGCGGGCCGTGCCGTGGTGCGCGAGCTGATCGAGCACGGCTGCAGCGTCGTCAACGTCGACCTGGTGCCATCGCCCGAGCCGCTGTGTCACTTCCTCAGGGTCGATCTCAACGACATGGGGCAGGCCGTCGATGCGCTGCGGCGTGCCGCCGGCACGGTGGAGCGGCGGCGCCCGTTCGAACTGGCCGATGCCGTCGTGCACTTGGCCGGCATTCCGGCGCCTGGGCTTGCGCCCGACGCGACGACCTTCCAGAACAACCTGATGACGACCTACAACGTCTTCAGCGCCGCGACGCTGCTCGGCGTGAAGCGCGTCGTCTGGGCGTCGAGCGAGACGCTGTTCGGGCTGCCGTTCACGCGCGAGACCCCGGCGTTCGCACCGATCACCGAAGAGCACCCCGCGCTGCCCGAGAACGGCTACGCGCTCGCCAAGGGCCTGGCCGAGGAGATGGCGCGCCACATGCATCGCTGGAATCCCGGCACCTCGTTCCTGGGCTTGCGCATCTCGAACATCATCGAGCCGCACGAGTACGGCATGTTCGCCGCCTGGCAGGACGACCCCGCCATCCGCAAGTGGAACCTGTGGAGCTATGTCGACAGCCGCGACGTCGCGCTGGCCTGCCGCCTCGGTCTCGAAGCCGCGCCGGTGGGCGCGGACCACTGCATCATCGCGGCGGCCGACACGGTGATGGCGCGTCCGAGCCGGGCGCTGATGGCGGAGTGCTTTACCCAGGTTCCGATCACGCGCGCGCTCGGCGAGTTCGAATCGCTGCAGTCGAACGAAAAGGCGAACCGGCTGTTCGGGTATGTGCCGCGCCATTCGTGGCGCGCGAATTGATGACCGCTATTCCAAGGAGACACACAATGATTCGAGCTTCCGTGATCGCGACGCTGGCGCTGTTCACTGCGCTTGCAAGTCCAGGCTCCGCGCTGGCGGCGGACTATCCGGTGCGGCCGGTGAAGTGGATCGTGCCCTACCCGCCCGCCGGCACCACCGACGTGCTGGCGCGAATCGTCGCGCAGTGGCTCACCGAGAAGCTGGGCCAGCCGTTCCTGGTCGAGAACAAGCCGGGCGCGGGCAACAACATCGGCGTGGAGTTCGTCGTGAACTCGCCGGCCGACGGCTACACGATGCTGCTGGTGAACCCCGCCAACGGCATCAACGCCACGCTGTACAAGAACCTCAACTACAACTTCATCCGCGACATCACGCCGGTGGCCGGCCTGGTGCGCGCGCCCAACGTGATGGAGGTGACGCCGTCGCTGCCGGTCAATACGGTGGCCGAGTTCATCGCCTACTGCAAGGCCAACCCGGGCAAGGTCAACATGGCCAGCTCGGGCAGCGGCACCTCGGTGCACCTGTCGGGCGAACTGTTCAAGTCGATGACCGGCTGCGACATGCTGCACGTGCCGTACAAAGGCGCCGGCCCGGCATTGGTCGATCTGATGGGCGGCCAGGTGCACGTGTTGTTCGACAACCTGCCGTCCTCGATCGGCCACATCAAGAACGGCAAGTTGCGCGCACTGGCCGTCACTTCCGACGGGCGCGAACCCTCGCTGCCGGGCGTGCCCACTGTGGGCGAAACGGTGCCCGGCTACGAGGCCACCGCCTGGTTCGGCATCGGCATGCCCAAGGGCACGCCGCGCGACATCATCGACAAGATCAACGCCGAGGTGAACCGCGCGCTGGCCGACCCGAAGATGCGCGAGCGCTTGGCCGAACTCGGCGGCAGGCCGATCGGCGGCACGCCGGAAGACTTCGGCAAGGTCATCGCCGCCGAGACGGCCAAGTGGGAGAAGGTGGTGATCTCCTCGGGCGCCAAGGTCGAGTGACGCCGGAGTCCGAACCTATACTTCGCGCGCCGAACGATACAAGGGAGACCTCGATGAGCGACGCGATCGACATCACGAGCCTGGCCGCGGAAGCCGACGTCATCGCGGCCATCGTGCGGCGCCTGAAGGCCGACAGCGGGACGATCCATCTGGTCGGCACCGATGGATTGCTTCATCTGCAGGCGGCCACGCCGGGCTTCCCCGAGGTGGTGATGTCCACGATCAGGACGATACCTGTGGGCAAGGGCATGGCGGGCCTGGCCGCGCAACGGCGGCTGCCGGTGGATGCCTGCAACATCCAGACCGATACCTCGGGCGACGTGCGCCCCGGTGCGCGGGCGACCGCACTGTCCGGTGCCATCGTCGTGCCGATCTTTCGTGGCGACGCGGTGATCGGCACGCTGGGCGTAGGCAACCGCAGCGAACGCGTGTTCACGCAGGCCGAGACCGACGATCTGCTGGCTGCCGGGCGCGCCCTCGCGGCGCGCTACCCGCAGGCCGTGGCCATCTGAAACCTTCGCAGTGGCCCTGACGGACACGGTCCCACGCTCTGCAGGCAGGCGCGCACGGGTCGGCGGCATGTTTGCCTGGCTCGCGTTGGTCGTGGGGCTGATCTGCGGCGCGGCGGCGCTTCTCGCCGGGCCCGGTTATCGCGTCGAATGGCTGTCGCTGGGCGTCGGTCTGCAGACGATTCGATGGGCTGCGACCGGCGCCATTGCGGGGGGCGTGGTGGCCGCGGTTGCCATGGTCCTGCTTTGGCTCTCAGGCGGGCACCGGCGTCTGGCGTTGGCCGCTGCGGCACTCGTGCTCAACGCCGTGGTCGCAGGCCCGCCGCTGTACCTGTACTGGCAAGTGCAAAACCTGCCGCACATTCACGACATCAGCACCGACACCGACGACCCGCCGGACTTCGTGGCCGTCGCATCGCTTCGCAAGGGTGCGCGCAATCCGCTCGACTACAAGCCCGAGACCGCCGCTCACCAAAAGCGCGGCTACCCCGACATCGCGCCGCTGCGGCTCGACGCAGCGCCGCCCCAGAGCTTCGCGCGCGCCGAGCGTGCCGCGCGCGCGATGGGTTGGGAGATCGTGACCGTCGCGCCGAACGACCTGCGCATCGAGGCCACCGACACGACGCTGCTGTTCGGCTTCAAGGACGATGTCGTGATCCGCATCAGGCCGCAGGCCCAGGGCAGCGTCATCGACGTGCGTTCGCTCTCGCGCGTGGGTGGCAGCGATTTCGGC
>Ga0209253_10000111_pt1 | contig 57552 bp, 51 predicted proteins | sample FrelakmetBRP12BR_FD_187145 | JGI IMG/M metagenome (GOLD analysis project Ga0209253, IMG submission 187145) | Freshwater lake sediment microbial communities from the University of Notre Dame, USA, for methane emissions studies - BRP12 BR (SPAdes)... | ecosystem: Environmental > Aquatic >...
AGCGCCGCCCGCTCAGGGCTAGCCGGGCGGTGCAGCCCCCCTAGGACTGCAGGCCCGGAGCATTCCATGCAACACGTTCGACTTGGCCGCACCGGCCTCAAAGTGTCGCGGCTCTGCCTCGGCACCATGACCTTCGGCCTGCAATGCGACGAGACGACCTCACGCGCCATTCTCGACGCGGCGGCCGAGAGCGGTATCACGTTCCTCGACACGGCCGATGTCTATCCTCTTGGCGGCAACCTCGATACGGTCGGTCGCACCGAGGAGATCATCGGTCGCTGGCTGCAGGGGAGGCGCGATGAGTTCATCATCGCGACCAAGTGCGCGAACAAAGTCGGCCCGGCGCCGTGGCAGCAAGGGGCGTCGCGCCAGCACATCCTCTGGGCCATCGACGCGAGTTTGAAGCGCCTCGGCACGGACTACGTCGACCTTTATCAGATTCACCACTACGACTCCACGACGCCGATCGAGGAAACCCTCGAAGCGCTCGACGTCGTCGTGCGTAATGGCAAGGCGCGCTACGTCGGCTGTTCGAACTTCCAGGCTTGGCGCGTGGCGCGCGCACTCGGCAAGAGCGAGGTGCGGGGGCTGTGCAAGTTCGCGGCGGTGCAGCCGCGCTACAACCTGCTGTTCCGTCAGATCGAGCGCGAGCTGTTGCCGCTATGCGCGGAAGAAGGACTGGGCGTGCTGCCCTACAACCCGCTCGCCGGAGGGTTGTTGAGCGGAAAGCACGATCGCTCCCGACCACCCCCGGAAGGCACGCGTTTCACGATCGGAACCGCGGCCTCGATGTATCAGGAGCGGTACTGGCACGAGCGCGAGTTCGATTCGGTGAGCGCGCTAACGGAGATCGCAAAGGGAAGTGGGGTACCGCTCGTCACGCTGGCGGTCGCCTGGGTCCTCGCGAATCCCGCCGTGACGTCTCCGATCATCGGTGCGAGCCGCCCAGAGCAGCTCGCGGCAAGTGTTGCCGCGCCAGACTTTGCGCTCGATCCAGAGCTCAAGCGGCGACTCGACGACCTCACCCACACGCACCGCATGGGCGACGCCGCCCGCTAGCACGGCAAGGCGTCACGCCTAATTTGGCTGCGAGGCCGCCGTGCGCGCGGGAACGAGTTGGGAAGTGTGCCTGGGGCTCTAATTACCGGCTTCAGGCGGGAAAGATGACATCACCTCGGAGCCAGACACGTGTTGCTGTTCGCTAGTCTCCGCCCTTCCTTGCCAGCACGTGGATGAGCACCGAGTACCGCGACTCCTGCGAGAACCGCAGGCAGGCGACCACTGTGGCGACTAGGACAAACGCCCCGAGCACCGCGACGTCGGTGGTGACCGAGAAATCCGGCGTGAACCCCGGGCCGGTCATCGACAGGTTCGCGTGCTTGAGCAGGTCCACGGCATAGGTATAGGGATTGACGGTCGCGATGGTCCTCAGCACGTCCGGCAATTGCGCAACGGGGTAGAGGGACCCGGAAAGGAAAAACACCGGGAAGATGACGAGGTTCATGATGACGGCGTAGTTGTCCAGCGTAGGGGTCCACGCGGCGGTGAGAATCCCGAGGCTCGCGCAGGCGAGCGCGGTCATGACGAGAGCAAGCAGCAGCACGCCCCAGCGGATCTCTATCCCCAGGTATCCCAAGATAGCGAGTAGCACGAGCAGCAACACCGCCTGGATGATGCCCGCGATCGCCGCACCCAGCACTTTTGCGATGACGATCCAGTAGTGCTCGAATGGCGCGATCACGAGCATCCGCATCACGCCCGATTCCTTGTCGTACACGGTCGAGAGCGCGGCGAGCATGGCGCCAAAGAGCATTGCCATGCCGATCACGCCCGGGACAAGGAAATACTTATAGCTGTCGGCACCGGTGCGTCCGAGCATAGCGTCGAAGCCCGCACCAATCACGAGCAGCCAGATCAAGGGCCGGATCATCGCCGAGAGGAGCCGCGAGCGCTGCCGGAAGAGCTTCAGCACCTCGCGCTGCACGACGGCGATGACGGGGCGGTAGTTCATCTGGCAGCTCGCACGCCGCGCTCGCCCGGGCGGCGCGAGATGGCATCGGTCCCCGTCACCCAAAGGAACACATCGTTCAAATTGGGACGCCGGACTTTCACCCCGGTCACACGCGGTGACAGGCTTGCCTGGAGAGCTGCCAGTTCAGCGGGCGATCCACTGAAGCGGAACGACGCCCGGTCTTCTTCCAGAATTGGGTCGCCAAGGGGACCCTTGAGCTCGTTCACAATGCCGTCGAGCTTGTCGCCCTCGATTTCGATGACATGGTTGCCGAGGCCGTCGATCAGCACCTGCGGCGCGCCGCTCTTCACAATGCGCCCTTTCCTTATGAAGGCGACCCGGTTGCAGTCCGCCGCTTCTTCCAGATAGTGCGTAGTGAGTAGCACCGTCATCCCGGTCTGGGCACGCAGCCGCTCGATGAAGCGCCATATCTTCTTCCGGTTCGGTAGATCCAGGCCGATCGTGGGTTCGTCGAGGAACAGGATTTGCGGGCGGTGGATGACACCGCGTGCGATGTCTACCGCGCGGCGCATTCCCCCCGAAAGCGAACCGACCGGCTGGTCGAACTGGTCGTGGAGCCCGAAGAGATCGAGCAATTCGCTCGCGCGCTCCCTGATGACTGATCGAGACAACCCCGCGAGCATGCCGGCGAAGCGCAGGTTCTCCCAGACGGACAGGGTTCGATCGAGGGCCGAATCCTGGAAGACGACACCGATCGCGCCGCGCACCTTCACTCCCCTCCGTCCGATGTCGTAGCCCGCCACGATCGCCTGGCCGGAGGTCGGCCGGACCAGGGTCGAGAGCATGTGAAGGGTGGTGGTCTTGCCCGAGCCGTTGGGGCCGAGCAGCCCGAAGAATTCCCCGGTGGGGATGTCGAGGTCGAGGCGATCCACCGCCAGCGTTTCTCCGTAACGCTTGGTGAGGCCGTCCGAGTGAACTGCCAGGTACTTCGCGAAATCGGGCGCGTCGCGCATCATGGCGGTGGCAGACTCTGAGCACGCAGCCTTTGCGGCAGCTGTTGGTGCAGAGTTTAACCGACTCGGGGCCACAGCGTGGTGTTGCGTGCCGACTCTACCGTCGCCATGCGTGGCGGTGGATCGGTCTCCAACCCTCAGGCGGGTGTAACGGCTGCGGTGTCCCGCTTTCGGGTGAGCTCGCGTGAACTCTTGTCGTCGCGAAACACGATTCGTTGCACGGTGACCCGCTTCTCCAGCGGGTGCTGTGCCTTTTCCACCGCTGCCGTGACGAGGTGGTGGTGCGGCGAAAGGCTGCACACCGGATCGGCATTGGTGGCATCACCGGTGAGCATAAAGGCCTGACAGCGGCAGCCGCCGAAGTCCTTCGCCTTTTCCGGGCAGGTGTGGCAGGGCTCCTTCATCCACGCGTCGCCGCGATACGTGTTGAAGCCCGGCGAGTCGTACCAGATCCACTTCATGGGGTGGTCGCGCGCGTTGGGGAAGGTGAGCCCCGGCAGCATCCGGGCTTCGTGGCAGGGCAGCACGGTGCCGTCCGCCTGCACCGTGATGAAGACCGAGCCCCACCCGTTCATGCACGCCTTCGGGCGGTCCGCATAGTAGTCAGGAACGACGAAGTAGATCTTCATGTTACCTCCGACGCGCTCGCGGAAGCGGTTGGTCGCTTCTTCCGCGCGCTGCAGCTGCTCGCGGGTGGGCAGCAGGCGATCGCGGTTCACCAGCGCAAAACCGTAGTACTGCGTATTGGCGAGCTCGACGTACTCGGCGCCCATGGCCTCGGCCATCTCGAGGATCTGCCAGGTGTGTTCGATGTTCATGCGGTGCAGCACGACGTTCAGCACCATCGGATAGTCGTACTGCTGGATGAGCTTCGCGACCTTGGATTTGAGCTCGAAGGTGCGGGTGCTCGAGAGAAAGTCGTTCATCTCCCGCGTCGAGTCCTGGAAGGAGAGCTGGATGTGATCGAGCCCGCCTTCCTTGAACGCGGCGATGCGCTTCTCGTTCAATCCCACCCCGGACGTGATGAGGTTTGTGTAGTAGCCTAGCTTGCGCGCCTCGGCGACGAGGATCTCCAGATCGTCGCGCACCAACGGCTCGCCGCCGGAAAAACCGAGCTGGGTGGCGCCGATCTCGCGCGATTCGCGCAGTACCTTCAGCCACTCGTCCGTGGAGAGCTCCGGACCGAACCGCGTGTAGTCCACCGGGTTGTAGCAGAACACGCAGTGCAGGGGACACTTGTAGGTCACCTCTGCGAGCAGCCAGAGGGGATTCTTAACCTCAGGCCTGCTTGACGCGGATCCACCCGTTTCCATGTGCCACCTCCAAGAATTCCGTTACGTCTTTGCGCAAGTCGACGCCCGGAAACGTCTGTTCCAGATCTTCGACGATGGACTTGACCGTCGCGCTGCCGTTTACCCGCTTCATGATTTCGCCGGCGCTACCGGAGAGCTTCACCATGCCTTCGGGATAGAGCAGCACATGCGCCTGCTGGGCCGGCTCCCACTGGAAGCGAAAGTAGCGCGCCAGGTCGAACACGGTGTCGTCGCTGAACGTCGCCGATGCGCTCACTTCGCCTCCCCGATTCCGTAGTTCACCTGCATCGCGTCGAGCATCGACCACAGCACATCGAGCTTGAACTGCAGGATGTCGAGCGCCCGCTCCTGCTGCTCGCGCGTCCTGAAGTAGTCCAGCGTGACGGAAAGGCCATGCTCCACGTCGCGGCGCGCCTCGGACAGGCGCTTCCGGAAGTAGAAATAGCCCTCCGGCTCGATCCAGGGGTAGAACTGCGGCCAGTTGTCGAGGCGCTTCTGGTGGATCTCTGGGGCGAAGAGCTCGGTCAGCGACGAGCATACCGCTTCCTGCCAGGGCCGCGTACGCGCGAAGTTGATATAGGCGTCCACCGCGAAGCGCACACCCGGCAGCACGTGCCGGAGCGACGCGATCTCTTCGCGCTTCAGCCCACAGGCCTCGCCGAGCCGCAGCCACGCTTCGATGCCGCCCTCTTCGCCCTGGGTGCCGTCGTGATCGATGATGCGCTGGATCCAGAGTCTGCGCTGATCGCGGTCGGGCATGTTCGACATGATCGCGGCATCCTTGATCGGGATGGCGATTTGATAGTAGAAGCGGTTGTACACCCATCCCTGCACCTGTTCCTTCGTGCACTGCCCGCTGTTCATCGCGATGTGGAACGGGTGATAGATGTGATAACGCTTCCCCTTCGCGCGCAGTTGCTGCTCGAATTCGGCGCGATTCCAGGGCAGGGTCTCTGCGGCTCCCACGGTGCCTTCCTCCTCAGACGCGAATATCCATCCCGTCGTAGGCGACCTCGATGCCGCGGCGCGCCAGCTCGGCCCGTTCGAGCGAATCGTCGTCCAGGATGGGATTAGTGTTGTTGATGTGAATCAGGATCTTTCGCGGCCTATCAAAGCGCTCCAGCCACTCCATCATGCCGTCCGGGCCAACCTGCGGCAAGTGGCCGATCTCCCGTGCACGCTTCTTCGAGATGCCGAGGCGGATCATCTCGTCGTCGGTCCAGAAGGTGCCGTCGACCATCACGCAGTTGGCCTCGCGCATGGCGCCTTCGACATGAGGCTCGATCTCGCCGAGACCCGGCGCATAGAAGGCCGTTCGGCCCGACTGGCGATCGACGATCCGTACGCCGATCGTGTCGCCAGGGTGCGGGTCGTTCCGGTGGGGCGAGTAGGGCGGAGCGGCGCTCTTGAGCGGCAGCGCCTCGAACTCGAGCTGAGTTACGCCGGGGACGGTGAAGGCGGAATGCCCCGCGGCGATCGGGTACCACGTGACCCCGCAGTAGTATTCGAGGATGCGGAAGAGCGGATTGCCGGTGGTGAGATCGCCGTGAACCATGTCGCTGCAGAAGATCGACAGGGGGCGCTGGCTTTCCCGCAGCATCAGCAGTCCGGTGGTATGGTCGATTTGGGCATCGATAAGGATCACCCCGGCGATCCCCGTATCGCGGATTCCCCGCGCGGGCTGAAGCTCGGGATTATCCTTGAGCTGCTGCAGGATATCCGGTGACGCGTTAAAGAGCACCCAGTTCACGTCATCGACAGTGACCGCTATGGAAGACTGCGTACGCGGCTGTGCGGCCAGTGAATGATTGCGGACCCCCGCGCAGTTATGGCAGTTGCAGTTCCATTGGGGAAACCCACCCCCGGCGGCGCTGCCTAAGACCCTGATATGCATGGCTCCCGAATCCTCTCTCGCATTTGCAGCGTCATAGGGTTAGAGGCCCCAGTAATGCACCGGCCCGGGATGTCCCGGGCCGGTCAAATGGGGAGCCGGTCGCCCGAGCTCCTATTCTCTGTGCAGCGCGTTAGCGGTTCGCGATGTACATCGTGACTTCGAAGCCGAAGCGCAGATCGGTAAACTCAGGTTTGGTCCAGGCCATCTTCTACTCCTATCGCTTAAGGTTGGAATCGCATAAGGTTGAAGTCCAGCGTCGCCGGATTCGAAGACTAGGACCGGCTTCTCGGGGGAGCTGTTCTGCCGGGCCGCCGGGAAAATCTGCAATCGATGCTCATGATTTTCATGAGATTGGCGGGCGGATTTGCTTGAGTGGGAACCTTGAACTACCCTTTTCGACTCGCTGCACCAACTGAAATCTCGAAAGCGCAAAGCATGGTTGCTTCCACGCTGATCAACTTCCGCGAGCGACCGCTGGTCTTGGCGATCGGGATCTCTATTGTGGTCCACGCCATGCTGCTCACGCTCTTTCCGCAACTGCGCATCTTGAAGCGCGAGGCGGAAAGCCCCTTGCAGGTCGAGATTCTGCCGGCGGCCCGCGAAGCGACCTCAACGCAGGATCAGTCGTCGGTCGCTGCTGCGTTGCCGGAAACGAAGCCGTTGCCGGTCCCGCCGCCGGAACGACCCCGGGTCAGAACCGCGAAGCCGTTGCCATCGGTCGCGACGCGCGAACCCGCACCCGCTGCAGCGCCGGCAGCGCCGCAACCCGAGCTTCTGACCGCGTCGCCTTTAACGCCGGCGCCGTCCTCCGGCTTCTCCGTGCCTGCGGTGCCGGAGCGGAACGAGCCTACTGTGGCGGCCGTGCGGGAGGTGGAACCCACGGCGCCGGCCGAGCAAGATCTCCTCGCGGGTTTCGGCCATGCGCTTTCGCAGGCAATCGGCAAGCACCAGCGCTATCCGCGCGTGGCTCAAATGCGGGGCTGGCAGGGCACCGCTACCGTTGCTCTTAAGTTCGGGTCGGGCAGCCGGCTCGTCGCTGCGACGGTAACGAGGTCGAGCGGGCACGAAGTGCTCGACGACCAGGCGCTTGAAATGGTGCGCGATGCGCAACCCCTGCCAAGCCCCCCCGAGCGCCTGCGCAATCGTGAATTCACAGTGCTGGTGCCGATCGTTTTCCGTCTGAAGGAGTAGCGGTTGGTCGCGCTGCGCTCGTTTTCGCGGATCGTGTGACCAAGGCCGGCTGGTCTGCCCCCCATCTCCTTTGCGGCCTGACGCTTCTGGTCCTCGTCGCCGCGGCTTTCTCGATCTCGGCAGCGGACGAGTTCATGCTCGTGCCACAGCGGGTTGCCCCGCATGTATATGCGTTCATCGGCGACCAGGACGAGATTACGCCCCGGAACCGGGGCAACGTGATCAACAGCGGGTTCATCGTCGGGCCGGAGGGGGTAATCGTCATCGATACCGGCGTCAACGTCACCCATGGGCGCGCGATCCTAGCCGCTATCGCGACGGTCACGGACAAGCGGATCGCCCTCGTGATCAATACCCACCCGCACCCGGAGAATGTGCTGGGCAACCACGCCTTCCGCGACACCGGTGCACCCATTCTTGCCCACGCCGAAACGATCGACGCGATGAAGGCTCGTTGCCAAGGCTGCTTTGAGAACGTCGAGCGGGTCCTCGGGGCCGCTGCCATGGCGGGCACTGAGATCGTGATCCCGAGCTTGAGCGTGTCGAGCAACGGATCCCTGGTGGCGGGCGGGCGTCGGATCGAGCTCTACCACTTCGGCTGGGGTCATACAGAGGGCGACCTCTCGGTCTTCGATCCGGACAGCGGGGTGCTGTTCACAAGCGATGTGGTGTATCTCGACCGCATACCGCACATGCACGAAGCGCGGTCAAGGGGCTGGATCGCCGCCCTGAGCGGGCTCAAGACGATTCCGGCCAAGCGCATCGTGCCCGGCCACGGGCCGGTGGCAGATGCGGCCCGGATCGACGACATCCACCGGTACCTCACGGGGCTGGTCGCAATGACCGAAAGCAAGTACAACCAGGGCGTTGGCGTCATCGACCTGCTCAAGGATCCTGATGCGAATGTTTCGGAGTTCGAGGGATGGGCACTTTACACCGAGACCCATCCGCTCAATATTCAGCATGTCTACGCGGAGCTAGAGCGCGAGGAATTCAGCCAGTGACGGCGTCCCTTTTTCCCGCAGTCGAACCGTTCGCATCGGGCCTCCTCGAAGTCGGTAACAGCCACCGAATCTACTGGGAACAGTCGGGTCATTCCGCCGGCATTCCTGTCCTCTTCTGCCACGGTGGACCTGGCGGCCACTGCAGTGCGGCTCATCGGCGGTTCTTTGACCCCCAGTGCTATCGCGCCATCCTATTCGATCAGCGGGGGTGCGGGCGGTCGCAGCCGCTCGGCGAGACGAGGCACAACACTACCTGGGATCTCGTCGCCGACATCGAGGCGCTGCGCCACCACCTTGGGATTGACCACTGGCTCCTGTTCGGAGGCTCCTGGGGATCGACCCTGGCCTTGGCCTACGCCCAGAGTCACCCGGGTGCCGTGTTGGGGCTGGTGCTGCGGGGGGTGTTTCTCGGTACTGACGAAGAGGTCGACTGGTTTCTCCACGGACTCCGCCGCTTCCTCCCAGAGGCGTGGCAGGCGTTCGCGCGCGCGCTCGACCCACGGACGTCCGGGCATCTCTTGCAGGCCTGCCTGCGCCGACTCCAGGCCGCACGCCCCCCCGACGCGATCGCTGCAGCGCGAGCCTGGCTGGATTATGAATTGGCAGCGGTGTCCCTCGGCGAACCGCCTTTGGAGTCGTCCATGAGTCCGAGCGACGAAGCGGCTCTGGCTCGCGTTCGGGTCCAGACCCAATATCTCCGCCGCCAGTGCTTTCTCGCCGAGCGGCCGATCCTGAGTCGCATGGCTGGTATTCGTTCTCTGCCGTCGATCATTGTGCAAGGGCGCCTCGACATGGTCTGTCCGCCCGTTACGGCGCACAGGCTGGCTGCTCAGTGGGACGCGGCGGAGCTGAGGATGGTGGAGAACGGCGGGCATCTGGCGTTCAATCCGGCCATGACGGGGGCGCTGGTGCAGGCGCTGGCGGACTTCTCGAAGCGGCTCGCGGTCGAACTGGCATGAGCTTGCGCCTTCGAATCAACCTGCTGATCTCGGTCCTGATGGTGGCCTTTCTGGTGGCGGCCGGTGCACTGATCATTGACGACACCCGGCGCTCGATCCGAGAGGAAATCGAGTCGGGTACCAAGATCACCGTACAGCTGATGACGGCGGTCGTCTATGCGGGCCATTTCTATCCTTCCGCCAGCACGCAGCGCGAGTACCTGCTCTCGTTTCTGAACAACCTCGGCCGCGTTCGAGCTCACGACATCGTGCTTGAGGACGGTCTCGGGAACGTGGTCTACAAGTCGCCGGAGTCGACTTATAAGGCCGGCCGCTCGGCGCCGGACTGGTTCGCACGACTCGTGTCCCCACAGACGGAGGCGGTCGGCATCTCGTTGCCCGGTGCGACCGTTCGCATCATTCCGGACGCTTCGCGTTCCGTGATCGACGCGTGGGACGACATCAAAGCCCTGATGATGGTCGCGGCCGGGTTCTTCGTGTTGCTCATCGCGCTGGTTTTCTGGCTCGTCGGGCGCAGCTTGAAGCCTTTGCAGACGCTGCTCGGCGCGCTTTCCGGGATGGCGCAGGGGCGCTTCGACACGCGTTTGCCCGCGTTCCGTGCACCCGAGTTCTCAGCGATCAGCGATACGTTCAACCGTATGGCGCAGGCGCTCCAGGACAGCGTCGCCGAGAACCAGCGTCTCGCCCTCATCGCGCAGCAGTCGTCCGATGCAATCATCATCCAGGACCTCGAAGGCACGATCACATTTTGGAACGCCGCGGCTCGGCGTCTCTTTGGATACCAAGCCCAGGAAGTGCTGGGGCGGTCCGCAACGATGCTCGCGTCTCCCGGCTGCGCACAGGAGATCGAGCGCATCCTTGCAGTCGTTCGCGGGCGCGGAGTGATCGATAACCAGGAGACGCAACGGCTTGCGAAGGACGGTCGCGTGCTCGATGTGGCCCTCTCCGCTGCACCGCTTGTCGATCCGCGGAAGGACGAAGTCATCGGCAGCATCGTCGGTCTGCGCGACATCACCGAGCACAAACGCTCGGTCGAGACCGAGCGCGAGTTGCGCCAGAACCGCGAGCTGACCCAGCTGATTCAGAAACACATCGAAGAGGAGCGGCGCACGCTCGCGCGCGAGCTGCATGACGAGCTCGGTCAATGCGTCACGGCGATCAAGACGATCGGTGCCTCGATCGCGAACCGCACCCGCGACTCGGCCCCGGAGATTTATGCCAGCAGCCGGACGATCGTACAGGTGGCCGGTCGGCTGTATGATGCGATGCACGGCATCGTGCGTCAGCTACGGCCGAGCGCGCTCGACCATCTCGGCCTGCGGGAGACGCTCGAGGAAGCGGTGTCGGCGCTGCAGGCGCAACATCCGGAGATCGAGCTTCGGCTCGAAACCCGCGGCGCGCTCGACCATCTCGGCGAGGCGTTGAATATCAATGCCTATCGCATCGTTCAGGAATGTCTGACAAATGTGCTACGACACGCCGGAGCGAACCGGGCGGACGTCCTGGTCGCGCGGGTTCCGGAGGCGGCCGGCGACCATATCGAGATCGAAGTGCGGGACAACGGACGCGGAATCAGCGGCTCGACCGGCGGCGTGATGCCGCGATATGGCATTCTCGGGATGCGGGAGCGCGTCCAGGCATTGCACGGGAGCTTCGCGCTCGACAGTCAGCCAGGCGCAGGCGTACGCGTGAAGGTCACCCTTCCGCTGACCGAGCAGGACATGGCGCAGGCGGAGGGCGCGTGAGCTCCGTACCGATCCGGGTGATGCTCGCGGACGACCATGCGGTCGTGCGGATGGGTTTTCGCCTGCTGCTCGAGGGCAGCCCCGACATCAAAGTTGTGGCGGAGGCCGAAAGCGGCGAGGAGGCCCTAAAAGTCTACTCGGAGGTGAAACCGGACGTCTTGGTGCTCGACATCTCCATGCCTGGCATCGGCGGGCTGGAGGCGGTGACCCGGCTCATCGCGAAGGATCCGGATGCGCGCGTCCTGGTGCTCTCCGCCCACGAGGACACGATGCACCCCAGACGGGCGCTCAAGGCGGGCGCGCTCGGCTACCTTTCCAAACGCAGCGCCGCCGAAGAGCTGATCCAGGCGATCCGGCAGATCTACCAGCGGAAGACTTTCATCGAACCGGCGCTGGCCCAGCAGATGGCAGTGCAGCAACTGTCGGGCGATCGCAACCCGGTCGAGGTGCTGTCGGACAAGGAGTTCAAGGTGTTCCTGGCGCTCGCAAGGGGCGAATCCGTTGCCGGGATTGCGGAGGTGCTGCATCTGTCCCCGCGCACCGTCGGCACTCACCTGTACAACATCAAGCAGAAGCTCGCCGCGTCGAATCAGGCCGAGCTCGCGATCATCGCCATTCGGAACGGTCTGATCGAACCCTGAAGGGGCGACCATAGCCCGTCGTCCCGCCGAATCTCATGAAAATCATGAGCCGCGTTTACGTGTTTTGCCCTGTTCCGCCCGGTCCGAGTTACGCAATACTCTCGCCCGTAGTAACTGTCTAGGATGACTGACGGCTTCCACCCAGGGGACGAAAATGGCTTGGACGAAACCAGAATTTGCGGATCTGCGCTTCGGCTTCGAAGTCACGATGTACATCGCCAACCGCTAGCACTCAAGACGGCTGCCTTCGGGCAGCTTTTTTTTTGGGCGGCCGCCCCGGAGAGGGCGCTCCCAAGGGAGGATGGTTATCATGCGAAGAACGAAATGGCGTTCGCCGCGGCAAGGGGGCCGTGAGCGCGCGACGGTTCGCGCCTGGGGCGCGCTTGTGCCTGTCCTGGCCGCTGCGGCCGCGCCCGCATCGGCCCAGCAGGCAGTCGAGACCTCGCCGGTAGTCGTCACCGGCACCCGGACCGAGGCCAGAAGCTTCGACCTGCCGATGTCGATCGACTCGATCCCGCAGGCCGACATCCAGCGCGGCAAGCTCGACGTGAACGTTTCGGAGGTGCTGAATCGCGCGCCCGGCACCTATGTCCAGAACCGTGACAACTTCGCGCAGGAACAGCAGATCAGCATTCGCGGCTTTGGTGCCCGCTCCCAGTTCGGCACGCGCGGCGTAAAGCTTCTCGCCGACGGCATTCCGGCAAGCTCGCCGGACGGTCAGGGCAGCCCCGGCATTTTCGACCTCAGTTCGGCGGATCGCATCGAAGTGCTGCGCGGCCCGTTTTCGGCGCTGTACGGAAACCACTCGGGGGGTGTGGTGCAGATCTTCACGGAGCGCGGTCCGACGCCGCCGATGATGTCGCCGAGTTTCACCTTCGGCAGCTACGACACGCAGCGATACGGATTCAAGTTCGGTGGACAGGGGGGGCCTCTTAACTACCTGGTGAATACCACCTACTTCACTACGAACGGCTACCGGGAGCAAAGCGCTGCGGAGAAGACACAGGTCAACGGGAAGTTCGTCTATACCGTCAACGATCGCTCCGCGATCACGCTCGTGGCCAATCTCTTCGATCAGCCGAATGCCGAGGACCCGCTCGGCCTGACGGCGCAGCAGGTGGCGCGTAACCCCCGCCAAGCGGATCCCGCCGCCAAGCTCTTCGACACCCGCCGGACCCTTCGCAACAGTCAGGTGGGACTCATTTATGACAACCGGATCACGGACGAGGACACGTTGCGCGTCATGGGGTACTACGGCACGCGCAGCAACACCCAGTACTTGGCCGTTCCCCTCGTGAATCAGAACGACATCCGCAGCTCGGGTGGCGTGTCGGCGTTCGATCGCGATTTCGGTGGCGGCAGTCTGCGCTGGACGCGGGTACAGCCGCTGTTCGACGGCCCGTTGACTCTCACCACCGGCGTCGACTACGAAACCGCGAGCGACTCCCGTCAGGGCTACCTCAACAACAACGGCGAGCAAGGCCCGCTCAAGCGCAACGAAGACAATACCGTGGACAATCTCGGCGTCTACCTGCAGGGTGAGTGGCAATTCCTGCCGCGCTGGAACGCGAGCGCTGGTATACGGTACACGGAGGTGCGCTTCGATTCGCGCGACAAGTTCATCTGCGTCATCGTCGGTACGCGCTGCAGCGGGACGTCTACCATCGTCGGACCGGGCCCGACCGAGCGCAATCCCAACGACAGCGGCAGCGCCACCTATTCGGCCTGGACGCCGGTGGGCGGGCTGCTCTATCAGTTGACGTCCGCCGTGAACATCTACGCGAATGCAGGCCGGAGCTTCGAGACGCCGACTTTCATCGAACTGGCTTACCGGCCCGACGGCAGCTCCGGGCTCAATTTCAACCTGCAGCCGACTGCGGCCAACCAGTATGAGATCGGAGCCAAGGCGTTCCTCGGGGCGGGGACGCGCGTGAACCTCGCGCTTTTCTACATCGACGCCAGCAACGAGATCGTCGTCGCGCGCAACGCCGGGGGCCGTGTCGCCTACCAGAACGCCTCGGGCACGACCCGCAAGGGCGCCGAGCTGCTTGTCGACAGCGACCTCGGTTCCGGATTCAATGGCTACCTCGCAGCGACCTACCTCAACGCCGAGTTCGACGGCGCCTTCGTCACCTGCGCGGGGCCCGCACCGTGTATTCCGGCGACCGGTACCAACATTGCCGTCGCCGAGTCAGGCAATCGGGTACCCGGGATTCCCGAGTACAGCCTGTTCGGCTCGCTCACCTGGCGGTATGCGCCCTTCGGGCTTACCACGGCGGTGGAGGGGATCTGGAACGGCAACGTCTATGCAAACGACCTCAACACCGAGGCCGCCGCCAGCTATGCTATTGCCAACTGGTGGGGGGGGCTGCAGCAGCAATCCGGGCCCTGGACGGTGCGAGAGTTTGTGCGGGTGAACAACATCTTCGACAAGGAGTACATCGGGGCCGTCAACGTGGGCGACGCCAATAGGCGCTACTACTACCCGGCGCCGACACGCAATTACCTTGTGGGGTTGAGCGTGATCTATCAGTTCTGATCGGTGTCGGCACCCGCGCACATCGTCCGCGGAATCGCGCTTGGAGCTCTTCGTTACCCGTTTATTTCAAGCCACCCTACCGGAGTGATGGCGGCAGCCCGGGTCAGGAGCTCGGCGTCCCACGCGACGAGGGTGCCGCCGGTAAGCGCCGTGAACGCGGCGTAAATGGCGTCGGCCGAGCGGAGGAACTTGCGCGTGCCCTCCGCGAGGGCGGCGTCGACGAGGGTGGCGTCCATTGGGCGCACGGTGATAAGGGGGGAGGCTCCACGGTTACTTCTCGTACGGCGCGACCGAGGAGAGCACTCTTCGCCTTTACCTTGCGGTAGAGCTCGTCGGGCACATCGATGGTCGCTTTCATAGGGGCATGTTAGCTGGATTACTGTATTCCCGTCAAAGCTGCTCCGCTTGTGTCGGTCCTCGAGCCGTTCGGATGGCCGGCTCTTCGCCGCTTTTCTGCGCCGCCGCGGGCTGCCGCCCCCCGAAGTGCCCGACCATGCAGACTACTGCATGATTCTGGAGCGGCAAGGCATCGGGCTCTCCCACGCGCGGCTGCGGGAGGATCGTCCGCTCTCCAACGAGGAGATCATCGTCTACCTTGCGCACAGCCGTGTCACGGAGCAACGGGCGTCGGAGCAAGTGGCGCAGATGCTTGACTGCTTCCGCAACGATCCGGAACTGAAGCGCGGGCTGGCGATGGTGGCCGATGACGAAGTCAACCACTTGTCGTACTGCCACGAAGAGCTGATGCGATTCCGCGACCTCGGTTATGGGGAGCTCATCCGGCGCACGCTGAAACGCTATGCGCTGGCCGAGATCCGCACCACGCGTCAGGTCAGTCTCGCGTTCGTCGATGCCGTCGGCAAGATCCTGCGTTGGCCGGCGTGGAAGCGGGCGCTGCTCGCTTTCGGCGCGCGTGCTATGTACGTCTACGAGCGCATGTGGGGCTGGCGGCGCATGGTCCGACTGGCGCCGCCAGAACGGCCCAACGCGCTCGGAGCAGCGCAGCCGGCGGGCTGAGGTCCGAAGGATCTCGCCGGGGTATCTCATCTCAGGTCCGGCGCAGTGCCTCGATCAGGCCTCGCGCCGCGTCTTCGATCAGGTCGAGCACCCGCTCGAAGCTCTCTTGAGCTTCGCCATACGGATCCGGCACCTCGTCCGCGTCGCTTCCTGCGCCGTAGCCGAGGAAGAGGGCGAGCTTGTGTCGATGCTGCGCGGGGCAGCACGACTCCAGCATTGCCAGGTTTCGGCGGTCCATCGCGAGGATGATGTCGAAGTGCTCGAAATCCGCCGGCTGGACGCGGCGTGCACGCATTCCGGCCATGTCGTAGCCTCGCCGCAGCGCCACCCGTCGCGCTCTTGGGTCCGGCGGCAAGCCGACGTTGAAATCATGCGTCCCGGCCGACGCGACCGTGGTGCACGCCGCCAAGCCATTGGTGTCCAGCATGCGGCGGACAACGGCTTCTGCCAGAGGCGAGCGGCAGATGTTGCCCATGCAGACGAGCAGGATCTTCATCTTGGAACCTGATATTTGCGCAACGACCGACGCGACCTTGCGGCGGGAAAATCTCTCTCGAGCACGTTACTGACGCGGCGGGCGCTCCAGCAGAAAACGTATGCCGACCCAAACCCCGAAGGGCGCGCCAGGGGCATAGAACGTTTGCCGGGTCCAGTCGTCGGAATTGGTCTGAAAGACGCCGGCGGCATTGAACGGGTTCTCCGCAAGGGCACCGCCCGTATAGAACTTGCGGTCGAAGAGGTTGTTGATGCGCGCGAAAATCTCCCAGCGCGGATCCGGCCGGTAGCGCGCGTTGAGATTGACCACAGCATAACCCCCGGCGGTTCCGCTGCCGAGGTAGGTGCGCGTGTTGCCCGCGAGATCGGTGAACGTGCCGGCCGTCGACTGGTTGTTCTCATTGCCGCGCACGTACTGGTCGGAGAAGAGCAGCACGTTGCCGCCGACCCAGAAGTCCTCGAACAGCCGATACTCCGCGAAAGCCCGTCCCTGGAGCTGAGGGATACCCGGAATCTGATCGCCGCTCTGCACCCGGATGAGATCGTCGCCGACCCCGGTCGCCGCGTCGGTGCAGAAGGGCGACGTGCCGCGGGAACTGTTATTCTCGGAAAGTAGGCAGGCGTCAGACTGAAACGTCGCGTCGATGTAGGCGAGGTTGACGAACCAGTTCAAGCGCGGCGAGCTGCCGCTCAAGCCCATCTCCAGGCCGCGGCGACGGGTCTCGCCGTAGTTGGTGAAGAACCCTGCGCTCGTGCTGGTGCCCACGAAGAGGATGTCGTCCTTGTTCTTTGTGCTGAAGAGCGCCATGTTCCAGTTGATGCCGCCGAACATGAGGCCGCGCGCTCCGAGCTCCCAAGTCTGTGCCGTCACCTGTTCGAGGAACGGATCGGAGGCGAGCCCCGCCGGAAGCGTGCAGGGGTTGGCGGGATCCGCGCAGCCGAGCTCGATCGGCGTCGGCACGCGGTTGCCCTGGCTCCAGCCGCCAAAGAGATTAAGCGTTTCGAGCGGCGAGTAGGTTAAGCCCGCAGCTGGGTTGAACTTGGTATAGGTGTAATTGCCGCTGAGGTTGGGTGGAATCGGGTTGAGCCGGTCCGTGGTCTCCACCTCCGAGTGGTTGTAGCGCCCCGATACCGTGAGGGCCAAGCTTTCCCATGGCCGGAAGGTGTCCGTGGCGAGCAGGCTCCAGGTCTTGGTCGATCCCGATAGGCTGTTTTCCAGAACCGGGAAACTCGTCTGGAGAACCGAACGCGATGGCGTGAAGACGCCGAGCTGGGTAGTCTGGAAGAAGCCGCTGTTGGCTTGGTCGTAGGTGGCCCCGGCCTTGAGCTCGTTGTTCTTGCCGAGGAGCGTGAAGAGCAGCGATCCCCCCCAGCCGCGTGTGCTGGTGTCCGTCCGGTTGTTGGCGCCGGTGTCCTGATTGAAACCCAGTCCTCCATTCGCACCTTCCGCCCCGTTCAGGGCGCCGTCATCCTCGAAGTCGTCGTTGACGTCGCCGTTCAGCGTGTCGCGGACCAGGCTGCGGTAGTAGGCGTTGCCGGAGATCAGCATGTTGTCCGCCAGAAAATGGCTGCCCGTCAGATTGGTGAGCCACAGGCTGTTTACCGTGTTGTCGGGACGGGTGAAGATGCTGCGCCAGTTGTGATCGAGGAAGGACTGCGGGGTGAGGCCGTTGCCCGTCAGATCGCTGTGCACCCGCGTGACGGAGAGGTCGAAGTCGGTGCCGCCCGACTCCCATCCCACCTTGCCGAAGAACTGATTGACCTGGCTCGGCGAGAAATCGCGCCAGCCGTCCTCGTCGAAGTAGTTGCCGTAGAAGTAGTAGTCGATGCCGTTGTCGAAGTAGCCGCCCTGTTCGAGCTGGGCGCTCTTGCGCCCGAACGAACCGCCGTAGGCCTGCACATTCGTGTTGGGAAACGCGGCACCGGTCTTCGTGCGCAGCGCGAGTGCGCCGCCCAAGGTGTTCAAGCCGAAGAGCGGGTTGGACCCCGGGATCACGTCGACGCTCGCCAGCGCACCGGTCGGAATCAGATCCCACTGCACCACGTCGCCGAACGGTTCGTTGATGCGCACTCCATCCTGAAAGACGGACAGGCCGATCGGCTCGCCGAGCAGTGGCGAAGCCGTAAAGCCCCGGTAGTTGACCTGTGGCTGATACGGGTTGCCCTGGATGTTGTTGACGTTGACGCTCTGGGTGGTGGAGTCGAGCAGATCCGGCAGATCGAGAGGCCGCTGCCGCTCGATGTCCTTCGGAGTCAGAATCTGCACGTTGGCCGGCACTTCGCTTTTGGGCGAGCCGAGCCCGGGGACCGGCGTGGTGCCGACGACATCGATCGCCGGTGCTTCGAGATTGCGGCTCTCCTCCGCGAGCGTGGCATGCGTGAAGGCGGCGAGAGCGCCGGCGACGGCGACGGCAGCGGTGCGCAGCCGGAGATCGGACACGGGCGGAGGCATGCAAGCTCCCCTTTTTCGAGTTTTCTGAAGCGCTCTGACGGCCGTCGCGTTGCGGGCAAAAAGTCTCTGGCAGGACGAATGCGGGGCGAAACCGCCAGCGGAATCTAGCAGATGCGCGCGTCATCGCACCCGGGAAAATTTCCCGATCGCATGCGACACCGGACGGCGAGCCGGTTGGGTGGATCGGTGCGGTGGTCGGCGCGCTGATCGCCCGTTCCCTCTACCGGGGATGATCGCGCGCAGGGCGCAGGATGCGGAGCGGGCCGGCGAGACGCCCTGCGGGAAGACGTCGCGTTCGGAAGCGTCGCGTGCTTACTCGGCGACCAGCCCATAGCGCAACGCGACGCGATGCAGGTCGACGGCGGTGGCGATGCCGAGCTTTTGCTTGATCTGGGTTGCATGGTTGGCGACCGTCTTGGCGCTCACGTAGAGGGCCTCGGCGATCTGGTCTGCCGTGCGTCCCGCGGCGAGCAGCCGGAAGATCTCGAACTCCCGCGGTGTCAGTACGCTCAAGGGATCGCGCTCGCCGACGACGTTCTCCAGCGCAAGCTTCTGCGCCATCTCCGGCGAGAGAAAGGTGCGTCCCGCAGCGATCGCGCGTACCGCTTCCACCAGCACCTCCGGCGCGCTCGTCTTGGTGACGTAGCCGCATGCGCCGGCCCGGAACGCCTGCTGCGCGAAGGCAGCGGTCTCGTGCATGCTGAAGACGAGGATCCGCGCCGCGGGATGGCGGCCGACGATGCGGCGGATCGCTTCCAGGCCGCCCATGCCGGGCATCGAGAGATCCATCACCACGACATCGGGCGCGCAGTCGCCGAAGACACGGTACGCTTCGTCGCCGCTCGCCGCTTCGGCCACGACGCGAATGCTGGACATCTGCTCCAGCAGCCGACGGAAACCGGCGCGAACGACGGCGTGGTCGTCGACGAGCAGTACCGTGATCTCGTTGGTCGCCATCTCACGCGTGCTCGGTCGTGGGGAGCGGCAGCTCGACGGTGAGCGTGACGCCACGCCCGCGCCGGCTCGCCACCTGCATGACGCCGCCGAGCGACTCGACCCGTTCGCGCATGCCCGGTAGACCCAGGCCTCGAGTGAGCGCGTCCGGCTCCATGCCAAGGCCATCATCCTGCACCTCTACGGTGAGCGCGGCGCCTCTATGCACGCGGATCTCGACTTGCCGCGCGCGGGCATGTCGTGCGACGTTCGTGAGGGCCTCCTGCACGACGCGGTAGACGGTAATGCTCAGCGCTTCGCCCACCTGCTCGAGCGAACCGGCGATGTGAAGCTCACAGGAAATGCTCGGATTGCGCTGGCGCCAGGACGCCACCAGTTCCTGCAGCGCTTCTTCGAGGCCCAGGCGGTCCAGCGTTTCCGCGTGCAGTCGTTGCAGCATGCCACGGACGAGATCCATGATGTGACGCGTGACCTCCACGAGCGCCTCGGCGCTCGCGCGTGGCGCGGGCTTCCCGGCCCTCGCCGCGTTCAGGATGGCGGCACCATCGGCGAGAATGGCCGTCAAACACTGTCCCAGCTCGTCGTGCAGCTCGCGCGCGAGGCTGCGCCGCTCCTCTTCCTGCACGCGGATCAACTGCTGGGCGAGCTGGCGGTTCTGCGTCACGCTCGCCTGCAAGGTGTCCATCATGCGATTGAACGCGGAGGCGATTCGCGCCAGTTCGGGCAGCTTGAGCGGCGGCATGCGCGTCGCGAGGTTACCCCGCTCGAGCTCGTTCAACGCGCGGAGGATCTTCGTCACGGGCGCTAGGGCTCGTCCGACCAGCCAATAGACCAGCACGTTCGTGACGACGAAGATTGCGAGCGCGAGCTGCATCAGGCCGATCGCGTGTGTCCAGACTTCATCCACCTCGAACGACGGATCGGGCTTCACCACCAGCGTGCCGACCGCCTCGCCCTGCACCGAGACCGTACGCCGGATGGGGGCCACCTCGCGGCCGAGCGCACCCACCACGTTTGCGAACCAACTTGGCGCAGAGGCGGTGGGCGCCCCGGCCGGGTGATTGGACTCCAACAGGCGATCTTCGAGGTCGTAGAGCTCGATACTCAAATGCCGCACCTCGCCGAGTGCCGCCAGATCGAATCGCGGCCATCCGGCGTCGGCCAGGGTCGCACGCTGCAGCTCGGCGTCGAGAAAGTGCAGGGCGAGATGGGCGGTGGACTCGATTTCCGCCTGGACGTCGCGCCGTGCTTCGCGCACCAGGAAGACACTGCTCGCCAGAAAGATGAGAGCCAGCACGAGGGTGATCACCAGGTTGAGGCGGAGCTTGAGGCTCATGGCGGTCGCACCCCCGCAGGGGCAGTCGAGAATCGGGTGGCAGAGGCACTCCGAACCACCCTTCGGGTCCGATTATAGCCGCGGGACCGAATCCCCCCGTTCCCAGTGGAGGGGTTGTATTGAACCAGCAGGTTGGCTGCGATGAACCAGATTCGAAGGAGAGGTTAACGCGGTCCCGGCTCCGGGTGGTCGGCTGAAACGCCCAAAAAACAAGGGCCGGTTCAATGGAACTCGGCCCCAAGTTCAGCCCTAGACGAAGCCTGAACGGGCTTTGGTTGCGCAGTGCGCGTGCCATCGCTGCCCCTCCCCTCAGGGTAATGGGTCAGGGAGCCGCTTCCCGCTGTCGGAAGTTCTGACGCGTTCCAGCCTCCGCCCAGGGCCTTGACGAGCGATACGCTGGCGGTGAGCCGCCGCCCGAGGATCCCCACCGCAGTGCGTTCGTTGTTGAGGGCCACAGTCTGAACCGCCACCACGTTCAGGTAGCTCACGATGCCCGCCTTGTATTGGTTCGTCGTTAGCTCCACCGATTGGCGCGCAGCCGCCACGGCCTCGGCCTGCACCGCGGCTTCCTCCTCCAGGATGCGCAGGGCGGCCAGATTGTCCTCGACTTCCTGAAATCCGGTGAGGACCGTCTGGCGATAGGCCGCGACGTTGCCGTCGTAGGCTGCCCGCGCCTGGGCGGTCACGCCGCTGCGCAGTCCACCGTCGAACAGGACCTGCGCCAGCGCAGCGCCGACCGACCAATACCGGCTCGGTACCGAGAGCCAGTTTGCGCTGTCCGTGCTGCGGAATCCACCTGCGGCCGAAAGGGTCAGGGTCGGGTAGAAGGCGGCGATGGCCACTCCGATCTGCGCGTTTGCCTCCGCGACCGAACGTTCCGCGGCGGCGATATCGGGTCGGCGCTCGAGCAGCTCCGATGGCACGCCAACGGGGATGCCGGGCGGCACGACCTCGAGTGGCGCCGGCGCGATCGAGAACCTCTCCGGCGGCTCGCCAATGAGCACAGCGATCGCATGTTCGAGCGCGGAGCGTTGCACACCGATCTCAATCGCTTGTGCCTGGGTACTCTTGAGCTGGGTCGTCGCCTGGACGACATCGACCTTCGCGGCTACGCCAGCCGCGTAGCGATTCTTGGTGAGCTCGAGCGATCGCTCGAAGGCTGCCACGGTATCGTCGAGCAGCTTCTTCTGCGCGTCGGCGATGCGCAGGAGGAAATAGTTCTGGGCCAGCGTCGCCTGAGCCGAGAGCCGCGCCGATTCGAGGTTCGCCGCACTGGCTTGGGCGCTCGCCTCGCTCGACTCGACGGCGCGTCGGACACTGCCCCACAAGTCAGGCTCCCAAATGGCATTGGTGGGAAGGTTGTAGGTGGTAACCGGACGTGTCGTGCTCGGCGCGTTCGGAAGATTCGGCGACTGGCTGCGAACGGTAGAAACGCCAATGGTGAGCGTCGGAAAGTAGCCCGCCCGCGCCTGCTGGACGAGGGCCTGAGCGCCGCGAAACTGCGCTTCGGCGACCACGATATTCTGGTTCGAGATATTGACCCGCTCGAGAAGCGCATCGAGCTCCGGATCACCGAAGATCTCCCACCACTTGCCCCGGCTGACGTCGTCGCGGGGTTCCGCTGGCTTCCAGGTGCCGGCTTCCTTGTAGCCTGAGGGTACCTGCGTCGACGGACGCACGTAATCCGGACCGACCGTGCAACTGGTGGTCAGCACAGCTGCGGTCAGCAGCAGGACGAGGACTTCGGCGCGTCTCATCCACCGGCTCCCAGCGGCGCGCCAGCGCGCGGCGTGCGGCGTCCTGGGTGCCGAAGCCAGACGCCCCGCGCCCAAAGCCGGAAGCGGTCGAGATACAGATACACGACCGGCGTCGTGTAGAGGGTCAGGATCTGGCTCACGATCAACCCTCCGACGATGGCGATGCCGAGCGGACGCCTGAGCTCCGCGCCGTCGCCGCTGCCAAGCGCAAGGGGCAGCGCACCGAGTAGCGCCGCCAGGGTGGTCATCATGATCGGGCGAAAGCGCAGCAGGCAGGCCTCGAAGATCGCCTGCGCCGGGGAGCTGCCTTTGAGGCGCTCAGCGTCGAGGGCGAAGTCGACCATCATGATGGCGTTCTTCTTCACCAGGCCGATGAGCAGGAAGATGCCGATGAGCGCGATCACGCTCAACTCGGTGCCGGTCAGGAGCAGCGCTAGGAGCGCGCCAACGCCCGCAGACGGCAAGGTCGACAGGATCGTGAGCGGATGCACGAGGCTTTCATAGAGGATGCCAAGGACGATGTAGACGGCCACCAGCGCCGCCAGGATCAGCCAGGGCTGATTGTCGAGAGACTGCTGGAACACCTTCCCGGTGGCCTGCTGACTGCCCTGGATGGTGGCGGGCACGCCGATGCGCACGGCCGTGGCATCGATGGCGCGTAGCGCCTGCGAGAGCGACACCCCCGGGACCAGGTTGAACGACACGGTCGTCGCTGCGAACTGACCCTGATGGTTGACCGAGAGGGGTGTATTGGCGAGCTCGTGGCGGGCAAACGCGGACAGCGGTACCAGGACGCCCGAGTCAGCGCGGGCGTAGATGCCCTTGAGTGCCTCTGGCCCTTGCGCGTAGCGTGGCGCCACCTCCATCACGACCCGATACTGGTTGCGCTCGGAATAGATGGTCGACACCTGCGCTTGGCCGAAGGCATTGCCGAGCGCCGAGGTGATCGCATCGGCCGTGACACCCAGTCGCGCGGCGGTCGCCCGGTCGATGACGAGGGCGGTTTCGAGGCCGCGCACCTCTTGGTCGGAGTCGACGTCGGTGAGCTCCGGCACGCTCTGCAAAGCATCCTGCAGCTTCAGCGTCCAGGTGCGAAGCTCCACCACGTCGTCTCCCTGCAGGGTGTACTGATAAGTGCCGCTCGACTGCCGACCACCGGCCCGAACGTCCTGCGCGGGGTTCAAGACCAGCCTCGCGCCGGGCTGCCGCGCGAGCTGTGGGCGCAGCCGCTCGATCACTTTATCCGACGATACGCCTCGCTCCGCAAGGGGTTTTAGCTGAATGGACATCCACCCCGCGTTACGCTGTTCGCCGCCGGTAAATGCAGTGACGTTCTGCACCGCGGGATCAGCGCGGACGATCTCGACGAAGTCCGCCACCTTTTGGCGCATTGCCTGGAAAGAGATGGTCTGGTCAGCGCGAATCGAGCCCCAAAGTCGACCCGTGTCCTGCTGCGGGATGAAGCCCTTCGGCACGGAGATGTACAAGTAAACGTTGAGGGCGATGGTCGCGGCGAGCAGGACCAGAATGAAACGGCCGTGACGCAACGACCAAGCGAGACTCGCGCGGTAGCTGCCCAACAGCCGTTCGAACACGCGCTCGCTTGCGCGGTACAGTTGGCCGCGAGGGCGTTTTCGCTCGGGCTCGAGCAGCCGCGCGCACATCATCGGAGTGGCGGTCAGGGAGATCATGAGCGAGACCAGCACCGCCGCAGAGAGTGTGATGGCGAATTCCCGAAAGAGCCGACCCAGCATTCCTCCCATCAGCAGCAACGGAAGAAACACGGCCACCAATGACAAACTCATGGACACCACGGTGAAACCCACTTCCCTCGTACCGACCAGCGCCGCCTGCCTCGGACTCAATCCGGCTTCCGCGTGACGCGAGACGTTTTCGAGCACGACGATGGCGTCGTCGACAACGAAGCCGGCGGCCACGATGAGGGCCATCAGAGAGAGGTTGTTCAGGCTGAATCCGGCGAGGTACATCACCCCTAGCGTCGCCACGAGCGACACTGGAACTGCCACGCTCGGGATGAGCGTAGCTCGCACGCTGCGCAGAAACAGGAACACTGCCGCGACCACGAGCGCGACTGCGATCACGAGAGTGCGCTCGACCTCGCGCAACGAAGCGCGGATGGTGGAGGTGCGCTCCACCATGAGATCGAGGTCGATTGCGGGCGGGAGCGATGCGCGCAGGAAGGGTAACAGGTCGCGAACCCGATCCACCGTTTCGATGATGTTGGCGCCGGGCTCACCGGATATCCAGATGACGACGGCGGGTTTGCCGTTCGCCATCCCCGCGTTGCGGACGTCTTGCACGGAATCGACCACGTCGGCGATATCGGCAAGCCGAATCGGTGCGCCGTTGCGGTATGCGACCACGAGCGGCCGATACTCTGCGGCCGTCTTCGCCTGATCGTTGGCATAGATCGACCACTGTCGTTCTCCGTCTTCGAGGACGCCCTTCGGGCGATTGGCATTCGCGGCCGCGAGCGCCGCCCGAACCTCATCGAGGCCGATGCCGTGATGGTTCAACGCGGTCGGGTTGAGCTCCACGCGGACCGCAGGCAGGGAGCTGCCCCCTACGCCCACCTGACCGACGCCCGCCACCTGCGAGAGCTTTTGCGCAAGCACGGTGGACGCGACATCGTAGATCTGTCCCGGCGTGTAAACATCGGAGGTGAGCGCGAGCACCATGATCGGTGAAGCGGCGGGATTTGCCTTGCGATAGGTGGGAGTGTTCGGCAGACTCGTGGGGAGCTGCGCCCGCGCGGCGTTGATCGCCGCCTGCACGTCGTTCGCCGCGCTGTCGATGTCACGGTCCAGGTCGAACTGCATCGTGATGCGGGTGAAGCCTTGGGCCGACCACGACGTGATCTCGTTCAAGCCGGCGATGCGGCCGAGCTGGCGCTCGAGCGGGGTCGCGACCGTCCCCGCCATCACCTCCGGGCTCGCACCAGGGAGCCACGTCTGCACCGTGATGGTCGGAAACTCGACCTGCGGCATGGGGGCGACCGGCAGCACCCAGTAGGCAACGGCGCCGGAGAGGACAAGCGCCAGCATGAGCAGCGTGGTCGCGACGGGTCGATCGATGAAGGAAGCGGAGAGGTTCATGACCGTCACCCGCTCAGCAGGGAGCCGAGCGGCTTGGGTGCGGCCGGCGGCGGGACGCGGCGAGCCATGCGGTCAAATGCAAGGTAGATCACCGGGGTGGTGAAGAGCGTTAGCATCTGACTCACGATCAGCCCGCCGACCAGAGTAAGCCCGAGCGGGTGGCGGAGCTCCGAGCCGACGCCGGTGCCCAGCATCAGCGGTAAGGCACCGAGCAGCGCGGCGAGCGTCGTCATGAGGATGGGGCGAAAACGCAGCAGACAGGCCTGATAGATCGCCTCCCGCGGGGTGAGCCCCGCGTTACGCTCCGCTTCCAGCGCGAAATCGATCATCATGATCGCGTTCTTCTTGACCAGGCCGATCAGCAGGATGATGCCGATGATCGCGATCATGCCGAGCGGCGTGCCCGCCAGCATGAGCGCGAGGAGCGCCCCGACGGCCGCGGAGGGCAGGGTGGAGAGTATCGTGACCGGGTGGATGTAGCTCTCATACAGCACACCGAGCACGATGTACATGACGACGATCGCGGCGAGGATGAGCAGCAGTTGATTTGTGAGCGACGCGCGGAAGGCGAGCGCTGCGCCCTGGAAGCTCGTCAAGACGCTGGGTGGCAGACCGATCTCGCGCGCGGTCGCCTCGATGGCAGATACGGCAGCGCCCAGCGACGCGCTGGGCGCGACGTTGAAGGAGATCGTCGCGGCCGGAAACTGCCCGATGTGGTTGATCGCGAGGGGGGCGGATCCGAGCGTCACGCGCGTGAGCGCATCGAGCGGTACCTTGGCACCGGTCGATGCGCTCACATAGATGCCCTTGATCGCGTCGGGTCCGCTGCGGAATTCGGGCTTGACTTCGAGCACCACGCGGTACTGGGTGGCCTGGGTGAAGATGGTCGACACGAGCCGCTGGCCGAAGGCGTCGTACAGCGCATTCGATATCGCGGCCGGCGTGACGCCGAGGCGTCCCGCGGTGTCTCGGTCGATGTCGACGAACACTTGCAGCCCGGCATCCTGCAGGTCGCTCGCCACGTCGGTGATCTGCGGCAGGCGCCGCAACGCATCGGTGAGGCGCGGGACCCAGGCGGCGAGCGTCTGTGGATCGGAGGACTCGAGCGTGAACTGATACTGCGTGCGGCTCACGCGATCTTCGATGGTGAGATCCTGCACCGGCTGCAGGTAGAGCGTGATGCCCTGGACCTGCGCGAGCTCCGGTTGCAGGCGCCGTATCACCTCCGCTGCGCTCACGCCGCGCTCGGCGAGCGGCTTCAGGTTGATCAGCATACGCCCGCTGTTTAGCGTCGCGTTGGTGCCGTCCACACCGATGAAAGAGGACAGGCTCGCCACCGCAGGATCGCGCAGCACCACGCGCGCGAGCGCCTGCTGGCGCTCCGCCATCGCCGCGAAGGAAACGCTCTGGGACGCCTCCGAGATGCCCTGAATCACGCCCGTGTCCTGCACCGGGAAGAAGCCTTTCGGCACCAGGAGGTAGAGCACGACCGTAAGGACGAGGGTGCCGATCGCCACCGCGAGCGTCGCGCCCTGGCGCTCGAGCACCCACGCGAGCATCCGGCCGTAGCGCGCGATCACCGCGTCGAAGAACCGCCCCATCGCGCGATAGAAGCGGCCTTGTTCCGACGATGGCGTGCGACGCAGCAGCTTCGCGCACATCATCGGCGTGAGCGTGAGCGAGACCACGCCGGAGATCAGGATCGCCACCGCCAGCGTGATCGCAAACTCGCGAAAGAGGCGGCCCACGACCTCCCCCATGAAAAGCAGCGGTATCAGCACCGCAACCAGCGACAGCGTGAGCGAGATGATGGTGAAGGCGATCTGCCGGGAACCTTTGAGCGCCGCTTCGAGGGGCGGATCACCGCGCTCGATGTAACGGGCGATGTTCTCGATCACAACGATGGCATCGTCAACCACGAAGCCGGTCGCCACCACGAGCGCCATCAGCGTGAGGTTATTGACCGAGAACCCTGCGAGGTACATGAAGCCGAACGTGCCGACCAGGGACAGCGGCACCGCAACACTCGGAATGACGGTGGCCGCGAGGTTGCGCAGGAACAGAAAAATCACGGTCACTACCAGGGCAACTGCGAGCATGAGCTCGATCTGCACGTCCCGCACCGACGCGCGGATGGTGATCGTGCGGTCTGTCAGCACCGCCACCTCGACCGCAGCCGGCAGGGACGCCTGCAGCTGCGGCAGCAGACGCTTTACCCGATCGACCACCTCGATCACGTTGGCGCCAGGCTGGCGCTGGATGTTCAGGATCACCGCCGGCGCGTCGTTCATCCACGCGGCGAGCCGAGCGTTCTCCGCATCGTCGATGACATCGGCAACATCGGAAAGGTAGACCGGGGCGCCGTTACGATACGCGATGACGATGCCCTTGTACTCGGCGGCCGAGCGCAACTGATCGTTGGCGTCGATGATGTAGCTGCGCTGGGCGCCGTCGAAGCTCCCCTTCGCCTTGTTCACGTTTGCCGCGGCGATCGCGGTGCGAATGTCTTCGAGCGCGAGGCCTTGGGCGGCAAGCGCCCTCGGATTCGCCTGCACCCGCACCGCGGGACGCTGGCCGCCGGACAGCGTCACGAGCCCGACGCCCGATACCTGAGAAAGCTTCTGAGCGAGACGGGTGTCGGCGAGGTTCTGCACCTCGGGCAGCGTCAGCGTCTTCGATGTGAGTCCGAGCGTAAGGATCGGGGCATCGGCTGGGTTTACCTTGCTGAAGATCGGCGGGGCCGGCAGATCCGGGGGCATCAGGTTGGAGGCGGCATTGATCGCGGCCTGCACGCCCTGCTCGGCGACATCGAGGCTCAAGTCGAGATTGAACTGCAGTGTGATGACGGAGGCGCCGCCGGAGCTCGTGGAGGACATCTGGCGCAAACCCGGGATTTGTCCGAACTGGCGCTCGAGGGGGGCGGTCACCAAGGAGGTCATGACCTCGGGGCTGGCACCGGGATAGAAGGTCAAGACCTGGATCGTCGGGTAGTCGACCTCTGGCAAGGCCGAGAGGGGCAGCAGGCGATAGGCAAAGATCCCGGGGAGCAGGATCGCCGCCATCAGGAGCGAGGTCGCTACCGGCCGCAGGATGAACGGCCGTGAGGGATTCATGGTGCGGCGGTACCCATGTGGCGCCGGCTGCCGGTGGCCGAGGCATCCGACCCGGTCGCGCGTGTCGCGTTGCGCTCGATTAGCTCCACCTTCGTGCCTTCTCGCAGCCGGTCGGTGCCATCGACTACCACCAGGTCTCCCGGCTCAATGCCGTATTCCACCATCGCGTTGTCCCCTTCGATCGTTGCGGCCTTGATGGACCGCAGTGCGACGGTGTGCTCGGGGGTCACTGTATAGACGAAGGTTCCCTGGCTGCCGCGCTGGATGGCGGAGGTCGGAATCGTGGTGACGCCGTGCCGCGTGTCGAGCCGCATGCGGACGTTCACGAACTGGTTGGGAAAGAGCGCGCCGTCGCTGTTGGGAAACTCGGCCTTCAGCTTGATCGTGCCAGTAGCGGGATCGATCTGGTTATCCATGGTGAGCAGCACGCCTTCGGCGAGCCGCGTCTTCTTCTCTCGGTCGTAGGCCTCGACGGCGAGTCGATCGCCGGAGTTAAGTCGCTTCATCACGCTCGGCAGCTGGTCCTGCGGGAGCGTGAACACGACCGTGATTGGGGTGAGCTGAGTGATTACCACCAAACCGTTCGGGTCGGAGGCGCGCACGATGTTGCCGGGGTCCACCTGCCGCAGTCCGAGCCGACCGCTGATCGGGGCGGTGACTTTGGAGTAGGTGAGTTGCAGCCGCGCATTGCTGATTTGCGATTCGTCAACCTTGACCGCCCCTTCATACTGCCGTACGAGAGATGCCTGCGTGTCGACCTGCTGCTTCGCAATCGAATCCTGCTCGTAGAGTGTGCGATAGCGGTCGAGGTCGAGCCGGGCATTTGCGAGCAACGCCTGATCACGGGCAAGCTGGCCTTCGGCCTGGGCAAGCTGCACCTGGAACGGGCGCGGGTCGATCTCGGCGAGCAGGTCGCCTTCCTTGACGGTCTGGCCCTCCCGGAACAGCACCCGCATCAACTGGCCCTCAACACGGCTGCGGACCGTGGCCGTCTTGAGCGGTGTCACGGTGCCCAGCCCTTCGAGAACGATATCGATATCGCTGATCTTCGCGAGGGCCGCTACGACGGGAATGGGCCGGTCGGCTAGGGCAGCTGCGCCTGGCGCGGCTGCGAGATCGCGCGTGATCGGCAGGCGGCTATACGCAAGGTAGCCGGCGGCAAGCAGCAGGACCACCACCAGAAGCCAGATCCAGGGCCGACGCCGCGGCCGGACCATCGCGGCCCGCAGCGGCGCCGTGGCAGCTTCCTGAATTCGTGGTTCGGACGTTGTGTTCATCGGTTCGGTTCGGCAACAGTACCGACGCGGACAGCGCCGGTGCAGGATGCTCTGCGATTATAGCGACAGCGTTCGTTGCGCCGCGTTTAGCCCAGTCCCAGCGGTCGCACCAGGCTGGCTCCGGGACCAGCGGGCCGCGCACGGCCCCGCCGACAGCGCCTGCCGCGAGCACAAGCGCGATATAGCCCATCGCATATAAAAGCATCAGAGGCTTCAGGGATCGTTTTCGCATTGCCATGGCCCGCCTAGCGCGCGGGTGCGCGAGCAGAGCTTACTCGCGTCCGGCGGCGCGCTGGAAGCAAGCGCAGCGGGGCGCGGTGAGGGAAAAAAAACCGGGCTTGCGCCCGGTTTCAAGTGGAGAACTATCATGAAAGCGCGCTGCAAATGTCACAACACGCAGTCTAAGTATAGCAAATCTGCCCCAGCGCAGAGCAGTTTACGTGCGCTGCAGCTTGCGATAGAGCGTGTTGCGGCTGATGCCGAGCTGGCGGGCCGCAGCGGAAATGTTGCCGCGATGGAACTCGACGGCGCGCTGGATCGCGCGTGCCTCGATGTCGTCAAGGCTGCCGACGGGAGCTGAGGCAGGGGCCTGATTGGTCTCGCTTCGGGCGGGCGGCAGTCCGGTAACCAGCGCACCCGCTCCGTGATCGAACTGCTCAAGGAAGTCGTCGGGCAGGTGATGGCGGCCGATTGGGCCATCGCCGTCCACCATGGCAAGCGCCGTACGCAGGAGGTTGTGCAGCTGCCGGAGGTTTCCTGGCCACGTATGCCGCTGGAACATCTCCATCACCTCGGCGGTGATTTGCGAGCGCTGCCCTGGCCGCGCCTCGCCCTGTACGAGCCTCTCCACCAGTTGCGGCAGATCGGTTCGTTCCCGGAGGGCCGGCAGCGTGACAACGAATCCGTTCAGTCGGTAATAGAGGTCTTCCCGAAACTGCGCTTGCGCGATCAGGTCACGCAGCTTACGGTGGGTTGCACACACCAGAGCCACGTCGACGGAATAGACGCGGGTGCTGCCGAGCGGCGTGATCGTCCGCTCCTGGAGCACGCGGAGCAATCGCGCTTGCAGCGAGAGGGGCATGTCGCCGATCTCGTCCAGGAACAGCGTACCGCCGTTCGCTTGCAGGATCTTGCCCGGCGCGCCCTTCCGCCGGGCACCCGTGAAAGCCCCCTCTTCGTAGCCGAACAGCTCTGATTCGATGAGCCCTTCCGGAATCGCCGCGCAGTTCACCGCGATGAACGGGCCGCTGCCTCGCGGACCCTCCGCGTGCATGGCCCTGGCGAACCATTCCTTGCCGGTGCCCGTTTCGCCCTGGATCAGCACTGTGATGTCGCGTCCGAGCACGCGGCGCACCTTCTCGATCGCTGCTGCAACGCGAGCATCGCCCGTATTCAGGCAGTCGAGGGCGGTGGGTGCGCTCATCGGCCGGTGGCCGACCTCGGTGCGCGACGGCGGCCGCTTGAATTCGTCGAGGTGTACGACCTTACCCTTGGCCGGGCCACGAAGGTCCAACTTGGCGAATACGCGCACACCGCTCGGCACGTTCAACGTCATGATGCCGTCGTGGTGCGCCCGCGCTACCGCTTGGTGCATCGGCACCTCGAACAGCGAGTCGAATGTTCGGGCGCGCAGCTCGGACATGGAGAGGCCGAGCTGAAAGAGACCGCTGCGATTCCCGGAAACGAAGCGGCCATCCGCCGAGAATGCCGCGAGTCCCTCGCAGGGTGTCCCGATCAGCTCCGGGCGTGCGTGAAAGCAAAGGAGAAGGTTGCCCGGCACCTGTTCGCGAAAGAGGTGATTCTCGATCATCTGCGCCGACATGCGAACGAGCGCGAGGGTGTGCGGGTGGTGGCCGCGGCGATCTCCCGAGACGTCGAGCGCACCTATCATCACGCCGAAGGGATCGAGAATGGGCGCTGCCGAACAGGTCAGGAAATGATTGGCGGGAAAGAAGTGCTCCAAACCGTTCACCGCCACGGCGGTCTTCTCGAAGAGCGCGGTGCCGATGGCGTTGGTGCCCTTCTGATGCTCGCTCCAACTCACGCCAGGGTGGAGCGCGACGCGCTGCGCCCGGGACACGAAATCGTCGTCACCGAGCGAATGAAGGATCATGCCGTCGGCATCGGTGAGGATGACCATGCTCCGGGTCTTTGCGATCTGCTCGTAAAGGGCTTCCATCACGGGCTGCGCGCGGACGGTGAACCGTTGGTTCTGCTCCTTCAACTGCTGCAGGGTGGACGATTCCACCGGCTCGAAGGTGGGTTGGGCGCCGATGTCGAGTCCGGCGTCGAGGCAGCGATGCCAGGAACGCTCAACGGTCTCCGGTAAGGATTCCGGCGGTACGATTCCTCGCTCGCGGATGGCCTTAAGTGGGACATGGATATGCCCGCTACTTTCGCCGTTGCCTGTGTTCATCGTGTCTCCCCCGGGAGGCGGGTGCTTTGCATCTTCTTGTGCCACCTACTGTAACACCGCGTTACAACCTGTGCCAATTCGCCGACTCGATTCCCTTACTCCTTTATTTGAATAGGATTTCTCACGGTTGCGGTGCAGCGGTATCGGAACAATCGATCGTGAATGTCGGAATCCGATTAATTGCGCAACTGCAACATGAGCCGAATTTCCCCGGGGCATCTGTTGCTTACATGCAACAAATAGGAACCACATTTCATCAAAAGCCCGTCATCTCGTTGACATGTCAATCGCCCCGGTACGAGCATGGGAAAGGTTCCTCGTTCAACATAATGATTAAAGGAGATTCTCCGATGCTGAAGCACAGCAAACTGAGCATAGCCGTGGCCGGCGCCCTGGCGCTCGCGGGTGGGACGGCCTATGCCGGTATCGGGTTCAAAGCGGGGGAGTGGGACATCGACTTCTCCGGCAACGTCAACGGTTTCGCCACCTACAACGACTGCGCGTCCCTTGGGCTGAGTCAGCAAAGAGTGGCGGGTGGTCTCGCGTGCGCGAATACGCAAAACACTCAGGAAAGTACCACCAGCATCGAATCCGGCCTGCTGCCGAGCGCGCTGGTGTTCTCGGCCAAGTCGCGCCAGATGAACATGGACGTGGGCGTCACCATCGGCGTGTACCCGACACTGCGCACCTTCGGGCTCGGCGACAGCAACAATGGCTCGCTGGGTAACTCGAGCCTCAACATCCGGCAAAACTTCCTGACCTTTGGCGACGCGAGCTGGGGGACCGTGAAGATCGGTCGCGACATCGGCATCTTCGGGTCCGACGCGATCCTGTCCGACATGACCCTGCTGGGTGTCGGCAGCGGCGCGGCGTTCCTCGGCGGCAGCACCACGCTGGGCCGTATCGGCGTGGGCTACATCTACACGGACTGGATTCCGCAGATCTCCTACACCTCGCCGAGCTTCGCCGGCTTCCAGATTGCGGGTGGCATGTTCCAGACCTTCAGCACCTACGGTGCAGTACCTATCGGCGGCGGTGTCGACTTTAACGCGGCGGGTCTCAGCGCCGCGACGACCCCGGCTTGGCAGGCGAAGCTGTCGTACGACACCAAGTTCGTCATGGCCGACCAGGACTTCGGCTTCAAGGCGTGGGCCGGCTACATGTACAACGCGCCGGAGTCCGCCGGGGGCACGGCTACGGCCAACGGCGCCGTCATCCCTGCCGGACTGAGCGCGGATGGCAACGCCTGGGAAATCGGCGGGCGACTCAATGTCTGGGGCTTCGAGCTGGTCGGCTACTACTACAATGCCGACGGCATCGGCACCACGGCGATCGGCAACCAAGCGGTGTCGTACGTCTGCGCGGCGGTGACTGGCTGCCCGGGGGGCATCGGTGCCTCGCTCGAGACGCGCAAGTCCGACGGCTACTACGGTCAGATCACCTACAAGTTCCAGGACCTGAAGATCGGCTATAGCTACGGCAAGTCGAACCTGGACATCGCAGGCAACGAGGGGACGAGCGCGATCGCCGCCGGCTTCAACGCGCGCAACACCAATCTGCTCAACTCGAACAGCTCGAACGTGGTGGGCTTGTACTATGCTCTCACCAAGAGCCTGAACCTGGTGGGCGAGTGGGTCAGGACCGAGTCCAAGTCCCAGGGTGGCACCAGCTACAACGACAACGGCTTCGCGCTGGGCGCCATCCTGTTCTTCTGATTGCGCAAGCCAGGCAGACCGAAAATCTGTGCTCGAAGCGGCGCCCGATGCGGCGCCGTTTTTTTTTGCTGTTGCATCCCGCGACACGTGAGAAGTTTTGAAGCAGCCTGCCTGGGAGCGGCGCGCCGCTGGGCGTCCCGGCGGTCCCGCGCCTGGCCGCTGAAAGCCTTGCTACGATGGGCGGCGCGGGGGGCACTCGCGATCGCGTGGTGACTGGTGTTCGGTTAGGCACGCCAAGTGCAGTTGGGCGGCGCAATCCAATTCGCACAACTCCGGGAGACAACTGTGATACCTCGCATCATTGGCATCGCTCGCCGCTTGCCCATCGCCGGTGTGCTTGCCCTCGGAGCGACGCTCGCATTCGGGCACGGGGACGTGACCCCGCAGGCGGTCGACACCAAGGGTCTCAAGCCGCTGGGGGACAAGTGGGTGGAAGTCAATCCATATCGCGGCGACAAGCGCGCCGTGCAGATCGGCAGCTCGGCGTACAATCAGAACTGCGCCCGTTGCCATGGCCTGGAAGCGGTATCGGGCGGGATCGCGCCGGACCTGCGATACCTTCCGGAAGGCAAGGAGGGGGACGAGATCTACATCGTGCGCGTGCGACAGGGTGCCGTGCGGGACGGTCGCGTTTATATGCCGAAGTATGAGGGCATCCTCTCGCAGGAAGCACTGTGGACGATCCGGGCCTATCTGGACACCGTGCAAGAGAAATGAGCTTCGACCTTCCCCGGCGCCGTGCCGTACCGCACGGTTTTTTTTCCTCCTGGTTTCGCTGTGCATGTGTGTGCGCTTGGACTGCGGCCTGTTCGGTCGGGCTCGCCGCAGCCGCGAGCGCCGCTGGAGACGCCCTGGCGCAATTACAGACACCGGGCCGCATCCGCGTCGCCGTCTACCGCGATTTTCCGCCGTACTCGAATGCCGGCGAAGGCATCGACGTCGGTATCGCGCAAGCCCTCGCCGCGCGCCTCGGAGTGACGCTCGACCTAATGTGGGTGCAGGCGTCCGACGAAAAGATGGAGGACGACCTGCGCAATGCAGTGTGGAAGGGCCATTACCTCGGCGGCGGCACGGCCGATGTCATGCTGCACGTGCCGGTCGATCCGCAGTTCGCGGCGCGCAACGAGAGAGTCACGATCACCGGGCCGTACCATCGGGAAACGCTCCAGCTTGCCCACAACACGAGCCAGCTGGCCGAGATCACGCACATCGACGACCTGATCGGCCTGCCGGTAGGCGTGGAGACTGCGACCGCTCAGGATTCGTTCCTCTTGGGCGCTGCGGGCGGGCGTCTGCGACCGACCGTGAAGCACTTTCGCAGTGCCACCGATGCGATGGCGGCCCTGCGCCGCGGCGAGGTGGTGGCCGTGATGGCGCAGCGAGCGGAGCTGGAAGATGGCCTCAAGGGGGCCGACCGGGAGGTGTTCGTCATCAGCAGCATTCCCACGCCAGGACTCCCGCCGCGTGGGTGGATCGTCGGTGTCGCGGTGAAATCGGAGAACGCGGCGCTTGCCGCTGCTATCGATCAGGCGTTGCGGGGCATGCTGCAGGACGGCACGATCGCCGCCATCTTCAAGCAGCGGGGGATCACGCACTTCCCACCATGACGGGCCAAGGGCCAGGAACCATTTCCGGCCGATTCGCTGCATAATCGCGGATTGCGTTATGTTCCAGCCTGGGTTCCGAACCGTCCTTCCCGATGGGAGTGTGAAATGATGGTGCCTTCTCGCCCGCTTCGCTTCATCCTCAGCCTTGCGCTTTCCCTTTCTCTTGGCAGCGTGGGTGCAGGGGGTGCGGCGCCATTCGCCTATGTTCCAAACGAGAAGTCGGGCACCATCTCCGTCATCGACACAGCGACCGACGCCGTGGTCGGCGACATTCCGGCTGGCACCAAGCCGCGCGGGCTTGCGGTTAGCCCGGATGGCAAGGCGCTCTATGTGAGCGACCAGCCGAACAACGTGCTCGTTATCCTCGATCTGGAAAAGCGCGTGCCGGTCGGCACGATCGAATTGGGCGAATCGCCGGAGGGGGTGGGAATCTCGCCCGACGGGAAATGGATCATCGCGGCGAGCGAGATCAGCAACGCGGTCTCCTTCATCGATGGCGCGACGAAGAAAAAGCTGTTTAGTGTCAAGACGCGGGGGAAAAATCCTGAACACGCGGTGTTCAGCCCCGACGGTAAATGGGTATTCGTGAGCGCCGAGGAAGCCGACTCGGTGGACATCATCGATGTTGCCAAGCGCGCCGAAGTGAAGGCCGTCCAGGTCGGGGACCGCCCGCGCGGGATCGGGTTTCTTCCCGACGGCAGTCGCGCCTACGTTGCCGCTGAGGTAGCGAGTCAGGTCTACGTCATCGACACCGCAACCCAGGAAGTCGTCTCGACCGTCAAGGCCGGAACCTTTTCCAACGGCGTTGCGGTTCGCCCGGATGGCAGGCGCGTGTTCATTTCCAACGGCAAGGATGACACGGTCTCAGTGATCGACACGGCGACGAACGAGGTCGTCGCTACGGTCCCGGTAGGCAAGCGCCCCTGGAACATGGCCGTGACACCGGATGGAAAGAAGCTCTACGTGGCAAACGGGAAGTCGAATTCCGTTTCGGTGATCGACGCGGAGACGAACCAGCCCCTCAAGCAGATACCCGTCGGAGACACACCCTGGGGCGTGGTGATCCGCTGAACACGGTGGAACCCGGAACCGAGTTGCGATGACTGCATTCGCGGTGCGACGCTACGCCGGCACGGCGATCTTCCTGCACTGGTTGATCGCGATGCTCGTTTTCGTGCTTATCGGGCTGGGCTGGTACATGATCGACATCCCGAAGAACACACCCGAGCGCGCCTATTTCTACAACCTGCACAAGTCGATTGGCCTAACGACGCTGTTCTTCATCGCGCTGCGCGTCGTCTGGCGGCTCACGCACGTGCCGCCCCCCCTTCCGCGGAGCCTGAAGGAGTGGGAAGTGGTGGCGGCAACCTGGAGCCACCGGCTGCTCTATGCGTGTCTGCTCATCATGCCGCTCTCGGGCTACATCGCCTCGAATTTCAGCAAATTCGGCGTCAAGTACTTTGGTATCGATCTGCCTCCCTGGGGTCCTCAGGACACGACGCTCTATGGCATCTTCAATAACATTCACGTCTTCACGTCGTACGTCTTCGTAACCCTTATTGCCGTGCACATGCTGGCAGCGTTCAAGCACCTGCTGCTCAACCGAGACAGCGTCTTTCAGCGCATGCTGCCGGGCCGCGACTGAGCGTCATCGGTCGCCCGCGGTTTGCAGGCGGCAGCTCGCGGTTCGGGCATTCAGGACGGATTCCGGAACGCCACCACGTGATCGGCCTCCATCCGGATGCCTATCTTTTCGCCGATGGCGTGGTTGTGGTGGCTGGGAACGAGCGATAGAGCGCGCTCTCCGCTTGGCAGACGTATCGTGTAGAGAATCTCAGCGCCGCGAAACGCCTTCTGCACGACCTCCGCCTGCATGGCACTGGCATCGTCGTGCACGATGTCATCGGGCCGCAGCAGCACGTCCACGTGGCAGCCTTTGCCGCACTGTTCGCATCCGATCGCGCATTCGACCGGTACCTCACCGGTAAGGACACCGAGTTCGATCTCCACCTGCTTCGAGTCCAGCACGCGGCCAGGCACGAGCACACCCTCGCCGACGAAGTCCGCAACGAACCGGTTCGCCGGTTTGTGGTAGAGGTTGTAGGGGGAGTCCCATTGCACGATCACTCCGCCGTCCATGATCCCCACCTTGTCGGCCAGCGCGAACGCTTCGCGCTGGTCGTGGGTGACCAGAATCGCCGTGGCGCCCTGAGCCTTGAGGATCTCACGCACTTCGTGACTGAGCCGCTCGCGCAAATCGACGTCGAGATTGCAGAACGGCTCGTCCATGAGCAGCAGATCGGGGCTTGGCGCCAGTGCACGGGCGAGCGCGATACGCTGCTGCTGGCCGCCCGAGAGCTCGTGCGGATACTTTCGTTCAACCTGTGCCAGCCCGACCGTCGCGAGTAGCTCTGACACCCGCGCTGCCCGTTCCCTGCGGGAGGCGCCTCGCAGGCCGAAGGCGATGTTCTGGGCTGCGGTGAGGTGCGGGAAGAGGGCGTAGTCCTGGAAGACCATCCCGATTCGGCGCTTTTCGGGAGCGAGGGTGAAACCTGGGCGGCTGGCCGATTCACCGTTCAAGAGGATTTCCCCCGCGCTCACCGGCTCGAACCCTGCGATACACCGCAGCGCCGTAGTCTTGCCGCACCCGCTTGGTCCGAGCAGGCAGGCGATGTCGCCTCGGCCCAGGGTCAGCGAGAAACGCTTCAGCACCGGCAGTGCGCCATATGCATGGTCGATCTGCCGGGCGTCCAGAACGGTATCCATGTACGAATTATATCGCGCTGTATGGAGAATGATTCTCAACTGTTTTCCGAACAGGTCGGGCAGTTGTTACAATTCTCCGGTGATACGGCGTGCCGCCTGCGGCCGCGCTTCCCTGGCCCTTCGTGACCCTGACCTCCTCTGTCCAAGGCGCACGTCTGTGGCGCCTGCGGCGCCTCACAGCGCTCGGCTCCCTCGGCTGGTTCGCAGTCGGACTCGCCACCCTGCTCGCCGTCCCCGTGCTCTACGTGTTGAGCTGCGTTTTCGTCACAGGCGGGGGATCCTGGCAGCACTTGGTCGAGACGGTCCTCTGGGACTATGCGCGGAACACGTTGCTGCTCGCCGCTGGCGTGGGCGTGGGGGTCATGGTCGTGGGGGTGGGGACAGCCTGGCTCGTCACCATGTGCAGTTTCCCCGGGCAGCGCACCCTCGAATGGGCGCTCATCCTGCCCCTCGCGGTGCCTGCATATGTGATGGCCTATGCGTACACCGATGTTCTCCAGTTCAGCGGTCCGGTTCAGGCCTCGTTGCGGGAACTCACCGGCTGGGGGGCGCGGGAGTACTGGTTCCCCGATATTCGCTCCCTTGGCGGTGCTGTCACGGTGATGGTCTTCGTACTCTACCCGTACGTGTACCTGCTCGCGCGCACGGCGTTTCTCGAGCAGTCGGTGGGGGTGATCGACGTGGGTCGCAGCCTGGGGTATGGACCCTGGCGCAGTTTCTTCAGGATCGCGCTGCCGCTGGCGCGACCTGCCGTCGCTGCTGGCACGGCGCTCGCGCTCATGGAGACGGTGGCGGACTTCGGTACTGTGTCCTACTTCGCGGTACAAACCTTTACAACGGGGATCTACCGCGCGTGGTTTTCGATGGGCGACCCCATCGCGGCGGCACAACTTTCGGCGGTCTTGCTGGGTGTCGTCGCGTGCGTTCTGATGCTGGAACGGCTCACGCGCGGGGGTGCCCGCTACCACAACCCGATGCCTCGGAAGCGGATGCCGGCCTTCCGGTTGCGTGGCTGGCGTGCCGCAGGGGCAATCATCGCTTGCGGGGTGCCCTTGGCTGTTGGTTTCGCTCTCCCGGCAATAATTCTCCTGGGCATGACCCTCTCCCAGGGCGACGAGCAGTTCGGGCCACGGTTTGCCATGCTCGCACGCAATAGCATCTTGCTCGCACTTCTCACGGCGGTTCTCGCCATCGGGCTCGCCCTGCTGATGGCATACGCCGCGAGACTGCGCCCCGGGCCGATCACACTGTCCGCAAGTCGCGTGGCGAGCCTGGGCTACGCGATTCCCGGCACGGTGATCGCTGTGGGGATCCTGGTTCCGGTAGCAAGGCTCGACCATGCCCTGGATGCCTTCTTCTCCTCGATGTTCGGCGTCTCGACCGGTCTGCTGCTCACCGGCGGGATCGTCGCGCTGGTCTACGCATATCTCGTCCGGTTCTTCGCGGTGGGGCTGCAGACTGTCGAGGCCGGGGTAGCGCGCATCACGCCGAGCATGGAATCCGCCGCCCGGAGCCTCGGTTGCTCCCCGGTTGCGGTGCTGCGGCGCGTGCATGCTCCGCTACTCAGGGGTAGCCTGCTCACGGCAGCGCTGATGGTCTTCGTCGACGTGATGAAGGAGCTGCCCGCGACATTTGCCATGCGCCCCTTCAACTTCGACACGCTCGCGGTCCAGGCCTACAACCTCGCATCCGATGAGCGCCTGGCAGAGGCCGCGACCGCGTCGCTTGCCATCGTCGCGGTCGGGCTTGCGCCCCTCATCATCGTTTCGCGGTCGATTGCGAGGTCGCGGGCGACCGGCTCATAGCGCCGAACCCTCGGCGACGGCGACGCTACTTCCAGCCGGCGCGGTCCGCGACCTTCTGCGCAGCGGGCTGGTTCTTGCCGAGCTCGCCCACGTTCAGCGTGTCGGCTCTGAACGTTCCCAGGGACTCCAGCTCCGGATTGTTGACCTTCACTCCCGGAACGACGGGCCATTCGTTGTTGCCATTCGCGAAATACTGCTGGGCCGGATCGGAAGCGAGATACTCCAGGAACTTGATGGCGTTCTCCTTGTGGGGTGCGTGCTTCAGCACGCCCCCGCCGGAAACGTTCATGTGCACGCCAGGGCCCTTCTGGTCCGGCCAGATGATGCCCAGCTTCTCGACCACTGCGCGGTCCTCGGGTTTCGGCGACTTGAGCAGCCGCACGAAGTAATACGTGTTGCTGATCGCGATGTCGCACTCGCCGGCCGCGACAGCCTTGAGCTGGTCCGTGTCGCCGCCCTTAGGGTCCCGCGCGAGATTTCCAGCGACACCCTTTGCCCATTGCTCCGCCTTCTGCTCGCCATCGTGTGCGATCACCGAGCTCACGAGGGAGAGCATGTAGACATGGCCCGACGAACGTGCGCAGATTCGACCCTTCCATTTCGGGTCGGCGAGGTCGGCGTAACTCGCGATCTCGCCTGGTTTCACCTTGGCTTTGTTGTAGGCGATCACCCGCGCGCGGGCCGAGAAACCGTACCAAGTGCCGTCAGGCGCCCGGTATGCGGCGGGGATGCGGCTGTCGAGAACCGTCGACTTGATCGGCTGGAAGAGCCCTGCCTGATCGGCACGCCAGAGCCGGCCGGCGTCAACCGTGATGAAGACATCTGCGGGGCTCTTGTCGCCTTCGTTCTTGATCCGCTCCATCAAGGGGTCTTCCGCGCCTTCAATGCGGTTGATCTTGATGCCGGTCTGCTTCGTGAAATCGGTGTAAAGCGCTTCATCCGTCTGGTAATGCCGCGCGGTGTAAAGGTTGAGCTCCTTCTCCTCCGCGGCGTGGCCCGAGGACAGCGCGAGAATCGCGACTGCCGCGATGATCGACGGCATCTTGCGTGGGGTCATGTGTGATCTTCCTTTTCCGATTGACGAGTCGCTCGCACCGTGGGGCGGAGCAGTTCCGAAGCCGATCGTATCCAGAAGTGGTTCCGTTTGCAAGAATGAGAACGGTTCGCATCCCGCTTGACGCTATTAATGCGAAGTATTATCATTTATGCGTTGATATGGTGAAAGGGGAAAACATGAACGCACTGGTCGTCGGCGCTGACCGACTCGGCAACATTCCGGACGTGTTAGGCGGATTCGGCATCCGCATCTCAGAACACGTGTCCGGGCGGCAGGCCGCCCATCAACGCCGGAGTGCCGCGATCAGCAGCGACGCGCAGCTGGTCATTCTCTTCACCGATTTTCTCGGGCACAACGTGATGCGCAGCTTCCGAAGCTTGGCTCAGGCGGAGGGCGTGCCCGTCATCGCCTGCAGACGCTCGGCCAGTTGTCTCTCGGTAAGCCTTAAGCGTTTTCTCGCGCAGTCGAACGGAGCGGACAGTGGCGGAAGCTGCCCGTACACAGCGAGGCGGCTTCAGTTGTCAACGTAGAGAGTTGACGTGCGGCGCAACATCCACGATCATCGGACCAAGGAGTCTCTGCATGTACGTTTGCGTGTGCACCGGGATTACCGACCACCACATCGCAGAAGCGGTGGAGGAGGGGGCGGCGTCCCTTTGCGATCTGCAAGCTCGGCTCGGGGTCGGAGCATGCTGTGGGCGCTGCGCCGAGTTTGCGCAATTCATCCTCGACGAGCAGATTGCCGTCGCGGGCGGCGCCTGCTCCCTCGAGCTGTCCTGACCTCCCTGGGTGGGCGGCGCGGCATAGTCAACCAAGCCGCGAACGATTTCAGTCGTACGCGCTCGAAGTTTGTCGATTTCGCGATCGACAACAAGGGGGCTACCTGCCATGAAAGGCGACACCCAGGTTCTCGAGCACCTCAACAAGGTCCTGCGTAACGAACTGACCGCGATCAACCAGTACTTCCTGCACGCCCGGATGTTTCGCAACTGGGGGCTGCACAAGCTCGATCAGCACGAGCACCACGAGTCGCTCGACGAGATGAAGCATGCCGACCGCCTCATCAACCGCGTCCTCTTCCTGGAGGGCCTGCCGAATCTGCAGGACCTAGACAAGCTGCTGATAGGCGAGAGTGTCGAAGAATGCCTGCGCTGCGATCTGCAGCTCGAGATGCGGGCGCATCCGGATCTCAAGGCGGCGATTGCCCATTGCGAAACCTGTAGGGACTACATCTCGCGCGAACTTTTCGAGGACATCCTTGAAAGCGAAGAGGAGCATATCGACTGGCTGGAGACGCAGCTCGACCTCATCGCAAAGATCGGCATCGAGAACTACACGCAGTCCCAGATGGGCGACTCGACGAGCCAATAAGGTTAGATCGCTACCCGCCTGGCGCCCGAGAAACGGCGCGCCCAGTAGGCGTTCCGCATCGAGACGATCTGCACCGCCCCGCCGCGGCTCGGTGCATGCACGAAGCGCCGGTCGCCCACATAGATACCTACGTGGCTGAACGCGCGGCCGAGCGTGTCGTAGAAGACGAGGTCGCCCAGCTGTATCTCGTGCTGCGCCACCGGCCAGCAGCCGCGTTCCAGCTCGACGGTGTTGCGCGGCAGCGCGAGCCCCGCCGCCTGCCGATAGACGTACCAGACGAGGCCGCTGCAGTCGAATCCGGAATCCGGTGACGCACCGCCGTACCGGTAAGGCACGCCGACCAACGAGACCGCGAGCACGGCTGCCTCGCGCGCGGCCTCGGGTCTCAGTGGGACGGCGGAGCGGCTGCGGTGACCAGGCGGTTGCTCGGGGCCTGTCGCGCAGCCCGCCGCCCAGGCAGCCACTGTCAGGAGCAACAGTCTTCGCGCGGCGATCATGGCGCAACTCTAGATCACCGACCCCAGTGGCGTAAAGCGCACAGGCCTATCGGCACGAGCCTTGACCTGGATCAACGTCGACGCGTGCGAAGGGATTAGATTGGGAAGCGGGCCTCTCCCTTACTTGCTCGATTCGATGTCAACCGGCGTCCAGGATGCGGTCGCGCGTGGTATCGCACGCCACGGCCGCTTGCGCACGGGCATGCTGGGCCTGCTCGTCGGTGTGCAGTCGGAGCTCGGCCAGATCTCGGGCGAGACGCTCGATGCCATCGCGCGAGCACTCGGGTTGCCTCGGGCGCAGGTGGAGGCCACTGCCAGCTTCTACCACCTCCTGCATGTCGACAACCACGGCGCGTACGAGATCCTTTTCTCCGACAGCATCGTCGATCAGATGCAGGGTCAGCGCGATTTGATGCAGTACCTGTGCGAGCGCCTGTGGATTCAGCCGGGCAAGGCCTCCGAGGACGGGCTCGTCTACGTGGACATCACGTCGGACATCGGGATGGGCGACCAGGGGCCAGCGGCCCTCGTCAACGGCTACACTCTACCGTCGCTGGATCGCAACCGACTCGACCTCATCGCATCGCTGGTGCGCGAAGGCAAACCGCTGGAAGCGTGGCCGCGCATGCTGTTCGTCGTTGCCGACAACGTGCGTCGGGCGGGACCCCTGCTCGCGAAGGCCTTCGAACCGGGCTCGGCCGTGCGCCGTGCGCTCGAGCTGGGCTCCGATGGCCTGCTGGCCGAGCTCGACCTCTCGAATCTGCGCGGCCGCGGCGGCGCGTACTACAAGACCGCGACCAAGTTGCGCTCCTGCCGCGAGGCGCGGGGCGCGGCGCACTACGTGGTGTGCAACGCGGACGAAGGCGAGCCTGGAACGTTCAAGGACCGGGCGCTGCTGCAAAGCCACGCCGATCTCGTGCTCGACGGCATAACCGTTCTCGCCTTCGTCATCGGGGCCCGGCGCGGGTTCATCTACCTGCGCGGTGAGTACCTCTACCTGCACGCGTCCCTCGAGGCAGCGCTCGACCGGCGACGGGCCACCGGCCTTCTCGGCACCGCCATCCTCGGTCGGAGCGGCTTCGATTTCGACATCGAGATCCGCTTGGGTGCGGGCGCGTACATCTGCGGCGAAGAGACCGCGCTCATCGAATCCCTGGAAGGCAAACCCGGCAAGCCACGCAATCGGCCACCGTATCCCGATACACGCGGCTACCTCGGCGCGCCCACCGTGGTGAACAACGTCGAAACCTGCGCCTGCGTGGCACGCATCGCCGTGGAGGGGGGCGCCTGGTTCGCGTCCATCGGTACCTCGCATTCTTCCGGATCGAAGCTCCTGTCCGTGTCCGGCGACTGCAAGCGTCCAGGGGTCTACGAACATGCCTTTGGCGTGACGGTGCGCCAGGTGCTCGAGGACTGCGGCGCCGTCCATCCCCAGGCGGTGCAGGTCGGCGGACCGTCGGGGACCTGCGTCTCGTGGAAGGAGTTCGAACGGCGCATCGCGATCGAGGATCTGCCGACCGCCGGTGCATTCATGGTGTTCTCCCGCGAGCGCGACATGTTCGAGGTCGCGCGCAACTTCACGCACTTTTTCGCCCGCGAGAGCTGCGGGTTCTGCACGCCCTGCCGGGTCGGCACGACGCTGCTCCGCAACACGATGGACAAACTCGCGGCGGGCAAGGGCAGCGCCTATGACCTGCGACAGATGAGCGCGTTGATGGACATCATGCTGCGCGCCAGCCACTGCGGGTTGGGCCACACGGCGGCCAACCCCGTGGTGCAGACGATGGAAGAATTTCCGGAATCCTACGAGCGGCGGCTTGCGCACCTGGACTTCGAGCCGGCGTTCGATCTCGACGCGGCGCTCGACACCGCGCGACTCATCACCGGCCGCGACGACGATTGGGCGCATGTCCTGAGCGAGGAGTCGTGAGCGCTGACAAGTGCTTTGCCATCGACGGTCTGGCGGTACCGTTTCGGGACGGCCAGTCGGTGCTGGAGGCCGCTCTGGAGGCAGGCGTATACATCCCGCACCTTTGCTACAAGCCGGGCTTTCGTCCCCACGGCAGCTGCAAGCTTTGCACGGTGAGAATCGGCACCCGCCACATTGCCGCGTGCACGACTGTAGCAAGCGACGCGATGCTGGTGGAGAACGATACGCCCGAAATCGAGGGCATGCGCCGAACGCTCACGGAAATGCTGTTCGTCGAGGGCAACCACACCTGCCCGGCGTGCGAGAAGAGCGGCGACTGCCGCCTGCAGGCGGTGGGCTATCACGTCGGCATGGTATCGCCGCGCTTCGCGCACTTCTATCCGGCGCGCGATCTCGACGCATCGCACCCCGACGTGCTGCTCGACCGCAACCGTTGCATCCTGTGCGAGCTCTGCGTCCAGGCGAGCCGCGAGATCGACGGCAAGAGCGTGTTTGCGATCGGCGGACGCGGCATCGGGGCACGGCTCATTGTCGACGCGCCATCGGGTCGGCTCGGCGATACCACCCTCGCGGTGGAAGACGCGGCGGTCGCTGTGTGCCCCGTCGGTGCGATTCTCGTGAAGCGTCGTGCGTACGAGGTGCCGGTTGGGAGCCGTACCTATGACGGGCGGTCCATTGCCGAAGTCGCAGTGGCCGAAGCGCGAGACGTGAGGAAGCGTGGCCATGTCTGAAGGCAAGCTCAAGATGGCCACCTGCTCCCTCGCCGGCTGCTTCGGCTGCCACATGTCGCTGCTCGACATCGACGAGCGCATCTTCGAGCTGATGAAGCACGTGGAGTTTGACCGCTCACCCTTCGACGACATCAAGCAGGTCGGACGCTGCGATATCGGTTTCGTAGAAGGCGGAGTCTGTAACGCCGAGAACGTGCATGTGCTGCAGGCATTCCGGAAGCATTGCAGGATCCTCGTTGCGGTCGGTTCCTGTGCGATCACGGGCGGCGTGCCCGCCATGCGCAACAACATCGATCTCTGGGATTGCCTGCAGGAGGTGTATCAGTACGAGGCAGGTACGCAGGGCCGCCTGATCCCGAACGACCGCGAGCTGCCGCTGCCTTTCGACAAGGTGCGGCCGGTCTACGAGCTGGTGCGCGTCGACCACTTCCTGCCGGGATGCCCGCCATCCGCCGAGAACATCTGGGCGCTGCTCGACGATCTGGTGCACGGCCGCGTGCCGTCTTTCGACCGCCGCCTGCTGCATTACGATTGATGGACGCCCGCACTCTCGAGACCGCTGCCCACCCCGAGTCCCTGCGGCGGGTGGTGATCGAGCCTGTGACTCGGGTCGAGGGGCACGGCAAGGTGACGCTGCTGCTTGATGCGGACCACCACGTCCAGCAGGCACGCTTTCACATCGTCGAGTTCCGCGGCTTCGAGAAGTTCGTGCAGGGCCGGCCATACTGGGAAGTACCGGTGATGGTGCAGCGGCTGTGCGGCATCTGCCCGGTGAGCCATCACCTGGCCGGCGGCAAGGCCGTGGACGCAATCGCGGGAACGAAGGCGCTTACACCGACTGCCGAGAAGATGCGGCGGCTCCTGCACCATGGTCAGATCCTGCAGTCGCACGCGCTGCACTTCTTTCACCTCTCGTCGCCCGACCTTCTCTTCGGCTTCGATGCCGATGTCTTGAAGCGAAACGTTTTCGCGGTGGCCGACGCGATGCCCGAGATCGCGCGCAGGGGCGTCCTGCTGCGGAAGTACGGACAGGAGGTGATCCGCGTGACAGCCGGCAAGCGCGTGCACGGGACGCTCGTCGTGCCGGGCGGCGTGAACAAGCACCTCACCGCCCATGAGCGCGACTACCTGTTGGCCGACATTGATCGGACCATCGCATGGAGCCAGGAAGCGGTCGCTCTCGTCGAGCGCCTGTACGTCGCGCACGCGGACTTCCACAACCGCTTTGGCTCCTTCCGTTCACACATGCTGTCGCTGGTGCGGTCGGATGGCGCCCTCGATTTCTATCATGGCGGGCTGCGCGCGCGCGACGACGTCGGGCACACGTTGTTCGATCACGAAGACTGCGACCGCTACTGGGATCACATCCGGGAGGAAGTGAAGAGCTGGTCGTACATGAAATTCCCGTTCCTGCGCGAGCTCGGCGCGCAGCACGGCTGGTATCGCGTCGGCCCGCTCGCGCGCCTAAACAACTGCGACTTTATACCGACGCCGATGGCGGAGGCTGCGCGCAAGGCATTTCTCGACTTCGATGGCGGCGGTGCGCGGCAGGCCACGCTCGCCTATCACTGGGCACGCATGATTGAGATGCTCCATGCCGCGGAAAGCCTCCGCGAGTTGCTGCACGATGCAGATCTTCTGCGCGATGATCTTGTCGTCAAAGGCGAGCGCCAGTTGCGCGGGGTCGGCGTCATCGAGGCGCCGCGCGGCACGCTCATCCACCATTACCGCATCGACGAGAATGATCAGGTTGTGCGCTGCAACCTCATCGTGTCCACTACGCACAACAATCAGGCGATGAACGAAGCGGTGCGGCAGGTTGCCCGAGAGTATCTGGACGGACGCGAAGTCACGGAGCCGCTGCTAAACCACATCGAGGTTGCAATCCGGGCCTATGATCCGTGCCTGTCATGCGCGACCCACGCGCTGGGCAAGATGCCCCTCGAGGTGGAACTCGTCGGCGCCGATGGCGCGCGCATTCATCGCATGGTTCGAGGCGAAGCGGGCGAGGTCTTCGTCTGAACCGTCTATGGCGGCCACCACGCTGTTATTCGCCTGGGGGAACCCAAGCCGCGGTGACGACGCGCTGGGTCCGGCATTTCTCCGAGGTGTCGCAGCGTTGCTCGCCGACCATGAGGGCCGCGATTCAGTAGAGCTTCTCACCGACTTCCAGCTGCAGCCCGAGCATGTGACGGACCTCGACGGGCGTGAGCTCGTGCTGTTTGTCGACGCGAGCGTCGCCAGCCAGGCGCCTTTCTGCTTCGCTCGCGTCGCCGTGCGGCGCGACGCGAGCTTTACCTCCCACGCCATGACGCCCGCCGCCCTGCTCGCCGCGTACGAGGAGGTTTATGCGCGGCCGGCACCGCCGTGTTATCTCCTTGCCATTCGCGGCCATTGCTTCGAATTGGGCGAAGAAATAAGTGCCACAGCGTTGCAAAACCTCGATGCGGCGCTCGGCTTCGCGCGCACCCTTCTCGATACGCCATCATCCGGCTTCTGGGACCGGATGGCCGGTCAAGCGCCGCCCCAGCGGCGTTTATAATTACTCCCCGCGACAAGTCAAGGGCGTAGGACGATGGTTTCGAACCGAAGCGGATGGCTGATTGGTTCGCTCGCAGTGTTGGCGACGGCCGCGGCGTTCGCGCAGCAGAGCGTGCTGGAAGTGATCACGCTCAAGTACCGCACAGCAGATCAGGTGATTCCATTGCTTGAGCCATTCGTGGATCGCGACGGCTCAGTGAGCGGCATGCAGAATCAGGTGATCATTCGAACTTCACCCGCGAACCTTGCCGAGCTTCGCAGGATCCTCGACCAGGTCGACGCGCGACCGCGGCAGCTCCTTATCACTGTGCGTCAGGACGTGGACCTCGAGACCGCGCGGCGCGAGGCTGGGTTGTCCGGCCGCGTTGCCATTGGCACTAGCGGGAGCGTCACGGTTCGCGGACAGCCGGGCCGCAACGAAGGCCTAACCGTTCAGGGGGGGAGCGGTGGTACGCAGCTCCGCGGCAGAATTTCTGCGCGCGAGCTCACCGCGGTCGACGCGAACACCCAGCGGGTGCAGGTGCTGGAAGGTAACGTCGCGTTTATCCGCATCGGTCAGTCGGTACCGGTGCCGTCGCAGCAGGTGGTGCAGACGCCCTACGGACCCCAGATCGTTCAGTCGGCCCAGTACCGCGACTTCAACACCGGGTTTCAGGTGCTGCCGCGCGTCTCAGGCGATACGGTGACGTTGGAGATCAATCCGCAGCGCGAGCGGGCAGGTCAATATCCTGGTACGGGCAACATCCAGGGCATGAGCACGGTCGTTTCGGCACCGCTCGGCGAATGGATGGAGATCGGCGGTGCGATCGAAACGGGATCGGTGCAGTCGTCGGCAAATTTCGGCCAGCGATACCAGACCGGCACGGAGCGGCGATCGGTGCTGATCATGGTGCAGGAAGTCGTGCGCTGACATTCGCGCGGCGCCTGACCTCACCAGCTCACGCTTGGCTGGTTGCAGGGCCTGCATTTGGAATAAGGTGAGCCGGCCAACCTATCGCCCCAGATACCGCATCGCCCGCTCCAGGCCGTCGAGCGTCAAGGGGAACATGCGGCCGTCCATGAGCCGCTGCATGATGCCGATGGAAGCATGCTCGGTCCAGCAATCTTCCGGTTCCGGATTCAACCATACGGCCTTCGGATATACGGATAGCATCCGACGCATCCAAACCTGGCCGGTTTCCCGGTTGACGTTGCTGAGGGAGCCGCCGGGGCTCAGGATCTCGTGCGGGCTCATCGCCGCGTCGCCGACGAAGATCAGCCGATAGTCCTGGGGGTACTTGTGCATGATGTCGAGCGTGTTGAGCCGCTCGGTGTGCCGGCGGTCACCGTCACGCCACACGAAGTCGTACAGGCAGTTGTGGAAATAGAAGTGCTCGAGGTGCTTGAACTCGGCGCGCGCAGCGCTGAAGAGCTCCTCGCACAACTTGACGTGCCAGTCCATGGAACCGCCCACGTCGAGGAGCAGGAGCACCTTTACGGCATTGTGGCGTTCGGGCTGCATATGCAGGTCGAGCCATCCCGCGTTCCGCGCAGTGCTTTGGATGGTGGTGTCGAGATCAAGCTCCTCTGGAGCACCCTGCCGTGCAAAGCGGCGCAGACGTCGGAGCGCGACCTTGATGTTGCGCGTGCCAAGCGCGACGTTCCCATCCAGGTTGCGGTATTCGCGCTCGTCCCAGACCCGCACAGCGGTGCGGTTACCTGCACTCTGCGGTCCAAGGCGGATGCCTTCCGGGTGGAAGCCGTGGGCGCCGAAAGGTGATGAGCCGCCGGTGCCGATCCACCTACTTCCGCCCTGGTGGCGACCCTTTTGCTCGCGCAGGCGCTTCTCGAATTCCTCCATCAGCTTTTCCCAGCCGAGCTTCTCCAGTTGCGCCTTGTCTTCGTCCGAGAGGTGCCGCCTCGCGAGCAGCTTGAGCCACTCCGCGGGGATCTCTGTCGCGAAGCCGGATAGGTGCTCCACGCCCTTGAAGTACTCGCTGAACGCCTGATCGAAGCGGTCGAGGCGCGATTCGTCCTTGACGAGGCACGCACGCGAGAGGTAGTAGAACGCCTCGATGGACTGGTCGCAGACATGCTGGCGGAGCGCTTCCAGCAGTGTTAGGTACTCCTTGGTCGAAACCGGGAGCTCACGCGACTTGAGGTGGAGGAAGAAGTCGATCAGCATTGGGCTTCAGGGTGAGGTGAGTTCGCTTTTCAAGCTTGGTCACGGCTCCTAATTCCTTGTCGCCCCGCAATCGCGGCCCGTTCCCGCAGCACCCGCTTCAGGACCTTGCCCGTGGCGCTCTTCGGCAGTGCATCGACGATGTTGACCCGATGCGGGACCTTGTACGGCGCGAGATGCTGGCGGCAAAAGGCAAGGACGTCGTTGGGCGTGAGCGCGACGCGGTCCTTCGGTACGACGTCAGCCCACACCTGCTCGCCGCGCGTTCGGTGCGGCGCCGCGTACACCGCAGCTTCCCGCACGTCGGGGTGTCGGTAGAGCGCCTGCTCGATTTCCGCGGGCCAGACCTTGAGGCCAGCGACGTTGATCATGTCCTTCACGCGGTCGACAATAAAAAGGTAGCCCTCCTCGTCCAGCCGCCCGATGTCGCCGGTATGCAGCCAGCCGCCGCGCATGGCGAGTTCGCTCTCCTCCGGGCGGTTCCAGTAGCCCTGCATCACGCCGGGACCGCGGAAGCATATCTCGCCCCATTCCCCGGGCGGCACTTCCTGGTCGCTCGCGTCGACGATGCGTGTCTCAACACCTTCCACACACTTGCCCACGCTCCCTACCCGGTGTTGACCAGGCAGGTTCACGTTGGTAAGCGGCGACGTTTCGGTGAGACCGTAGCCCTGATAAATCGGCTGTCCGGTTCGCGCCTGCCAGCGGTGAACGAGCTCGTCGGGCAGCGGTGCGGCGCCGGACACGACGTAGCGCAGCGCGGAGAGGTCGTAGTCCTCCAGCCGCATCGTGAGCAGCGTCGAGTAGATCGTGGGGACCGCAAAGAGCAGGGTGGCGCGCTCCGTCTCGATCGTGCGCAGGATCAACCGCGGGTCAACCCGGCGAAAGAGGAGCAACGTCGACCCGGCCTCGAAGGCGGCGTTCATCAGCACGTTCTGCGAGAACACGTGAAAAAGCGGAAGAAAGGCTGCAACCTTGTCGTCACGCCGGAACCCCATGGTCCGGACAGTGGTCCGCGCGTTGGAGACGACGTTGCCGACGGTGAGCGTCGCACCCTTCGGCCGTCCGGTGGTGCCTGAGGTGTAGAGGATGGCAGCTGGCTCGCGCGCTTTTCTCGCGGTCATCGGACCAGAGCTGAAGCCGCCCGTTAACCAATCGGCGAGGGGCACGGCAGCCCCAGTCTCGCCCTCGCACTGGACGATATGCGTGAGAGTCGGGCACCGATCCAGGGGTACATTCTGCACGAGTTCACCCACGGTGAAGACGATGCGGGCGCCGCAGTCGTTGAGAATGTAGTGGACCTCATCGGTCGTGAGCGTCGAATTCAACGACACCGCGACCGCGCCCACGCGCTGGACGGCGAGGTAGGCGAGGGGAAACGCAGGAATGTTGGGCAGGTAGAGCGCAACGCGGTCGCCAGCCGTAACACCTGCTTCTACCAGCGACCGGGCGAGCCTCGCCGCGTCGGAGTCGAGGTTCGCGAAATCGATCGACGCCCCCTCGAAGACGATGGCGGGATGGCGCGGGTGCGTGCGAGCCACCCGCGCCACGTGGTGGGCGATGTTCATCCCGAGAGCTTCAGTCGGTGCGTTTCTTCACGTCGGCCGCAAAGTCCTCATAGCGCCGCAAAGGCGTCACGTCGATATGGACGTGCTGCCCGTGCTCCTGCATGATCGGCAGGTCCATCAGGATCTGGTCGAGCGCGTCGGGGCCGTCCACGTCCACGATCGCGACCACACGACGGCTGCCGACGCATTTCCACAGATCCACCACGGCGCCGGCCTTCTTGGCGCCCAGAGCGGCGTCGGCCTCGCGGGCCCAGAGCGTGAAGAGCTCCTTCTGCGACATGGTGGCGGGGTACTCGACGTTGAAAAGCAGGTGATAGAGCATGGTCATCCTCCTCGTTGTTGTGGACTACAAACAGCATTTCAATTATCCCGCACGCGGACCGCTTCGGGGAACGCACGCCAAGCCTCAGATCGCCTCGGCGAGGTCGATGCGATAATGACATGATGTCGGTCATCCCCGAAACCTCCCACCGCCTCTGCACGGCTCCGATGATGGACTGGTCGGATCGGCATTGCCGGTACTTCTTCCGCCAGCTCGCGCCGCAGGCACGGGTATATACGGAGATGGTCACGACCGGTGCGCTCCTGCATGGGGACATCGAACGCCACCTGCGTTTCAATGGCGCCGAGTCACCGGTGGCGCTGCAGCTCGGCGGCAGCGACCCGGACGAGCTCGCGCGCTGTGCAGCATTGGGGCAAGAGTGGGGGTACAACGAGATCAATCTCAACTGCGGGTGCCCGTCGGAGCGCGTGCGAAAGGGCGCATTCGGGGCCTGCCTGATGCGCGAACCGGAGCTCGTCGCAGATTGCGTGCACGCGATGCGGGAGGCTGTGTCCATTCCCGTGACCGTCAAGCATCGCCTTGGTGTCGACGACGTCGAAGGGTTCGAGTTCGTGCGCCGGTTCGTGGAGACGCTCGCGGAGGCGGGTTGCGACACGTTTATCGTGCACGCCCGCAATGCGATCCTGAAGGGCCTGTCGCCGAAGGACAACCGGAACGTCCCGCCGCTCAGGTATCACGAGGTTTACCGGCTCAAGGAGGCGTTCCCGGCGCTCACGATCGTGTTGAACGGCGGCATCGATTCCGTGGCAATGATCGACATGCACCTCGCTCGCGTCGACGGCGTGATGCTAGGTCGCGCGGCGTATCACGACTCTTACTTGCTCGCCCTCGCCGACGCGCACCTCTTTGGCGGCGTGGTGCGTCGTCGTGCAGAGGTGGCGAGGGCGATGGCGGACTACGCCGAGCGGGAGGTGCAGAAGGGGACGCCGCTCCGCGCGATCGCGCGCCACCTGCTCGGTCTATACCAGGGAGCACCTCGGGCGCGCCGCTGGCGACGACTGCTGTCGGATCCGACGCGACTCGCCGCGAACCGACCGGAACTGCTATTCGATGCCCTCGGACTTGTCGAGGGCGCAGCCGGGCCCTGGTCGAAGGCAGCCTGACGCCCGCTTACTCGGCGCGGGGCGGGCGCTTCGCCTTGGTGGCCGGTCCGAGCGCGGTGACGCTCGAGACGCGGGGCGCTGCAGGCTGATCCGGTCCGGTCGTCCGTTCGGAGCCGGAGTAGGGCGGCCGGGTGGCGGCACCCAGCAGCAGCGGATTGAAGGGAATCTTCAGCATCCAAAGCTGCCGGGCAGAGGCCATCGCAAGTGCCTGCTGATACCGGATGAGCTCGCGAGTGGCGCCCAGCCACGCCGCATACAGGGTGATGACCTTTTGCGAGGTCACGCCGTTGCCGCGATCTGCGCGCACCCGCGACTGTGGCGGTGCGAGCATCATCTCCCAGGCCTTCAAATTGTTACACCAGAAGACCATCGCCGGGAACACGCGCAACCAGACCCGGGCGTAGCGGCGCAGGTCTTGAATATACGGGGCATAATCGACCATCGCTGAATCTCCTGGTGAGGACGCGGTGGAGGCAACCCGCATTCTACGCTAGCAGCCGGGGCCCAGGGGAGTTGTGCCGATTTGCCCACGCGGACTCCCACCGGCATGGCGGAGTCGCGATTTCGCCGCTGGGGCATGCGGAATATAATTTTGGAGACCGCCCGCGCCACACGTCTTGAAGATCCTCGCCCTCGACACTTCCACGGAGTACTGCTCGGTCGCCGTGCTGCACGGGAACGATGTGGTTTCCGAAGAGCAGCGAGCCGGGCAGAAGCATTCCGAGCTGCTGCTTCCGATGGTCGACCGGCTCCTGAACGAGACCGGCATCCGCCTTGAAGAACTGGAGGGGATCGCATTCGGAGCGGGTCCCGGTTCGTTTACGGGATTGCGCATTGGGTGCGCGGTGGCGCAGGGCCTCGCGTTCGGGGCTGGGAAGCCGTTGGTGCCCGTTTCTACGTTGCTTGCCCTCGCCGAGGCAGGCAGGGCCGACCGCGTGGTGGCAGCGCTGGACGCCCGCATGAACGAGGTCTATCTGGGCGCTTATGTGCGCGCGGACGACGACTGGCGCACGATCATCGAACCTCGCCTCCAGTTGCCGAGTGCAGCGCCAGAGCTGGACGGTGATCAGTGGACGGCGGTCGGCAGCGGTTTCGCTGTGGCCAGGGGGGCGCTTGTCGCCGCCTGTGGAGATCGACTTGAACGCGTCGACGTTCTGCTGCATCCGCATGCGATCGAGATCGCTCGCCTCGCCGTGCCTGTGCTCGCGCGCGGTCTCGGCGTTGCCCCCGAGAACGCGGCGCCCCTTTACGTCCGGGACAAGGTCGCGCTCAAGGTCTCCGAACGATGAGCGCTGAGCTCCGGGAAGCGTGGCGATTTCGTCCCATGCGGCCGATGGATCTCGATCGGGTGGGCGAGATCGAGGAGGCGATCTATTCGCATCCGTGGACGCGCGTCAACTTCGCGGACTCGCTCCAGGCGGGGTATCACTGCTGGATGCTCGAGCGGGACAGCGTTGTGATCGGTTACGGCATCCTGATGTTCGGGATCGACGAGGCACACCTTCTCAACCTGAGCATCGCGGCCGAAGCGCAGCGGCAGGGTTACGGCAAGGCGCTGCTCGCGCACTTCAAGCGGGTCGCGCGCGACCTGGGCGCCCGGTCGATCTATCTCGAGGTCCGGCCGTCAAACGCGGTGGCGCGTGAACTCTATCGGCGGGACGGCTTCCGCGAGATCGGGATCCGTCGCGGCTACTACCCGGCCCATTCGGGACGCGAGGACGCCATAGTCATGGAGCAGAGACTGTGAGGTTGCGGCGCGAGCTGATCCTCGAAGAGATGGGGCTGACACCGATCTGGCGGCTGCGCCCGCGCCAGGCACCCACGGTCGCGCGTGATCCGGTGCTTGTCGGTCCGGCGCCGAGCGCGGAAGCGTGTTCGCCGGCCGTCGCAGAGCGCCGCGAGGCCCCTTCGACCAGTGATCGGCGGGCGCGTATCCTGTTGCTGGACTGGTCAGCGCTGAAGGCAGAGGTCCGGGGCTGCACCGCCTGTGCGCTGCACGCCCGGCGCGCCCAGACCGTCTTCGGCGTCGGGGACGAGCGGGCGGAGTGGCTGTTCGTGGGCGAAGGCCCTGGGGCGGAGGAAGATGCCCGCGGCGAGCCCTTCGTGGGCCAGGCCGGCAAGCTCCTCGATAACATGCTCGCTGCTGTCGGATTGTGTCGCGGCGACAACGTGTATATCGCCAACGTCGTAAAGTGTCGGCCCCCAGGTAACCGCAATCCGGAGCCGCCCGAGGTCGGCGCCTGTGAGCCGTTCCTCACACGCCAGATCGCGCTGATCCGGCCGCGGCTCGTGGTCGCGCTAGGGCGGGTCGCGGCGATCAACCTACTCGCGCGGGATGCCACCATTGCAAGTCTGCGCGGCCGTCTGCACGACTATAGGGGAACGCCGCTGGTGGCGACCTACCATCCCGCCTACCTACTGCGCAACCTGGCGGACAAGGCGAAGGCGTGGGAAGACCTCTGCTTTGCACGGGAGACGATGAAGCGCCTACAAGATTCCGCCTGAGGAGGAAGGGCAGTGTCCAAATCGGGAACGGCTGGGCAAGTCGGTCGATTTCGTTTACTGGAAGTTTCCCGCTGTTGTGCGGGGATAGCGTTTGTGACGCCGCAGTCCCGTTGCCGCTACAATGCGCATCCCGTTCCTACGATCGATAAGGAAATACACCATGGGAAGAAAGCTCTGGCTTGCTGTGGCTCTCACGTTCGTCATGCTGCTGCCCGGTTGCGGCTATAACACCCTGCAGTCCACCGACGAGCAGATCAAGGCGGCGTGGGGGGAGGTGCTCAACCAGTACCAGCGTCGCTCCGACCTCATTCCGAATCTGGTCAACACGGTGAAGGGCTTTGCCCAGCAGGAGCAGGAGGTGCTCACCAAGGTCGTCGAGGCGCGTGCCAAGGCGACCAGTATCCAGGCCACCCCGGAGCTTGTGAACAATCCGGAAGCATTCGCGAAGTTCCAGGCGGCGCAGGGCGAGCTTTCCGGCGCGCTGTCGCGATTGATGCTGGTCGTGGAGAACTATCCGCAGCTCAAGTCGGACCAGAACTTCCGCGATCTGCAGGCCCAGCTGGAAGGCACCGAGAACCGCATTTCCGTGGCCCGCAATCGCTACATCAAGGCGGTGCAGGAATACAACAACGTCGTGCGCCAATTCCCCAGCAATCTCACCGCGATGCTGTTCGGCTACAAGACCAAGCCGAGCTTCACGGTCGAAAGCGAGGCCGCGATCGCCGCCCCACCCAAGGTCGATTTCGGGAAGACTCCACCAGCCGCGCCTGCCGTGCCCGCCCCAGCGAACAAGTAAGTAGCTGATGTCGCGCGCCGTCGCCGGCCTGCTGCTGGCGGTCTTGCTCCTCGGTGCCGCCTGCGGGCGCGCCGAGGTGGCGGTACCGTCGCTGCAAACGCGGGTCACCGATCTCACGGGAACGCTGTCCGCGCCGCAGCAGCAGGCGCTCGAGGCGAAGCTCGCCGCGTTCGAGGCGGCGAAGGGAAGTCAGATCGCGGTGTTGATTGTGCCGACCACCGAGCCAGAGACGATCGAGCAGTATGCCTTGCGCGTCGCAGAGCAGTGGCAGCTCGGACGGAAAGGCGTGGACGATGGTGCCTTGTTGCTGGTGGCGAAGAACGACCGCAAGCTGCGCATTGAGGTGGGCTACGGCCTGGAGGGCGTGATCCCGGACGCCGGCGCGAAGCGCATCGTCTCCGATGTCATCACCCCGTACTTCCGACAGGGCGACTTCTACGGGGGCATCGAGGCGGGCGTGGATCGCATGGTCCGCGTGATCGAGGGCGAACCGTTACCGCCCCCGCGCCCGCGCGGCGCGAGCGGCGACCATGCCGTGGGGCTCGAGTCTGTGATCGGGATCGTCCTCGTTGGCCTGGTTGTGACTGCGTTTCTGGCGGCCATTCTCGGCCGCTTCGTTGGTAGCACGCTCGGTGCGGCGGGGACCGGGGCAATGGCGTTTCTCACCTCGTCGTCGCTGCCTCTGGCTCTCTTTGCTGCGATCGCCGTGCTCGTACTGGGCGCGCTCCTGGCGGGCGGTTCCGGGTACCAATCAGCGCGCGGTCGCCGCGGGGGTTGGGGCGGAGGCCTTCCCACTGGCGGCGGAGGCTGGTCGGGCGGCGGAGGCGGCGGCTGGTCCGGCGGCGGGGGTGG
>Ga0209253_10000112_pt1 | contig 57441 bp, 50 predicted proteins | sample FrelakmetBRP12BR_FD_187145 | JGI IMG/M metagenome (GOLD analysis project Ga0209253, IMG submission 187145) | Freshwater lake sediment microbial communities from the University of Notre Dame, USA, for methane emissions studies - BRP12 BR (SPAdes)... | ecosystem: Environmental > Aquatic >...
TGCCGAGATAGTACGTCTGCCCTGCAATCGTCGCCCGCACACCAAGACCCGGTACCGCCTCAAAGCTCTGGATCTCAACGCCGGAATGATCGATGCCGCACCGTGCCGCTTCCCGCAGTAGTGCCGAAGCGAGATGGTGCTCTGATCGCTCTTCCATCGCCGCGACGATCTGCAGCACCCGCTCGCGCGGGAGGGTATTCAACATGATCACATCCGTCACGCAGGGTTTCCCCTCCGTCAGGGTGCCGGTTTTATCAAACGCGACAGTGCGGACGCTGCTGAGCGTTTCGAGGTGCTTCCCCCCCTTGATGAGGATGCCGAGTCGGGCGGCATTGGTGAGCGCACTGACCAGCGTCACCGGCGTGGAAATCACCAGGGCGCAGGGACAGGCAATGACCAGCAGGACCAGTGCACGGTAGAGCCATTCCAGGAACGGCTGCTGGAAGAGAATTGTCGGAATACAGACTACGACAACCGCGATCCCCAGAACGGCAGGGGTGTAGACCGCCGCAAAGCGATCGATGAAATTCTGCACCGGCGCCCGCTGATGCTGTGCCTCTTCTATCAGATGAACCATGTGCGCCAGCGTCGTGTCCTGATAGCGCTTTGTCACCCGGATTTTCAGAACCCCTCGCTCGTTGAGCGAACCCGCAAATGCCAGCGCGCCGGGATCCTTCGGCACCGGCGATGACTCCCCGGTAATTGCTGCTTCATTCACGGACGAGATCCCGTCGACGACGATGCCGTCGAGTGGGATACGCTCACCCGGGCGGATCACCACGATCTCGCCCGGGACGACATCCGCGGCGGGTGTCTCGACCTCATGCCCACCACGGATCACGCACGATGTTTGCGGGGAGAGTGCCAGTAATGACCGGACGGCGCGGCGCGTGCGTGATGTACTGTAGTTTTCAAGCATCAGCGCAAGGGAGAAGAGCACTATCACTGCCGCACCTTCGGACCACTTCCCGATGGCGAGCGCGCCGATCACAGCGACCGCCATCAGGGCGTTCATGTCCAGAGCCAGCGTCCGGAGCGCACGACCGGCTTTGAGGAAGATCTTCCATCCGCCGAGAAGCACCGCGCCCAGCAGGGCGATCCGCGCGGCAGCGCGGACGGCGTCGGTGTGCTCCAGGATGATACCGCCAAGCGTGAGGATCGCAGCACTTCCGGTAAAGAGCGCATCGCCATGCCGTTCCCAAAACGATTCCTCCCCGACCGGTTCGAGCTTGCCGCGAGCATCGAACCCGGCACGGCGCACCATGCCCACAACGCGATCTTCGGGAATGTCCGCCAGTACCGCCAGCTCGCCCGTCAGCGGGTTGAACCGGTATCCACCCGCCCCAAGGCCAGCATCCAGGCGTTTCCTGAGCACGGATTCTTCCGTAGAGCAGCAGATCCCGCTCACAACATAGGTTGATTGCGGTTCCGCCATCGTCCTGTTCATCACGGTTCCGATACGTGGCGGACACCGATGCGGATCAGGTCCTCGATGTGCCTGTCGTCGAGCATGTACAGCGTCATTTTTCCTTCCTTCCGGTACGTCACCAGCCGCATCGTCTTCATAAGCCGGAGTTGGTGAGAAACGGCGGATTCCGAAACGCCAAGCAACGCGGCGATATCGCTGACGCAGAGCTCGTGCCGCGCGAGCGCAAGGCAGATTTTCAGGCGTGTCACATCCCCGAGCACCTTGAACGTTTCCCCGAGCCCGCGCAGGGTTTCGCTACCGTGGATGGCTTTCCCGGCCGCGGCCGCCGCTTCCCGGTCCACAAACGCCGGCACGCTCCCCATGGCCACTCCCTTCATTTCACACCTCTACAGTTGAACAACAATTCAGTTGTTGAAATATAGCGATCCCAGCACCGGGAGTCAACCCGCAACTTACGCCGCGGGAAGCCGGCTTTCCATGGTCGCAAAATGGCGCTTGATATACATGGACAGGCGGGGAGCCGTGGAAATGCAGAGGAGCATGAATGTCGCTCCCCCCATCAGATCAATGACATAGTGGTACCGCTGGTACACGGTCGCGATGATCAGCAGCGTCCCTGTCACGTACATGAAGTACCGACACTTCAGCTCGTACCGCGAGCTGAGATACATCAGGACCAGCGTCAGCATGGTGTGGCCGCTTGGAAAAACATCGCGCTGCGTTCCGGCAATCGCGACCTCGTTTGACACGCCCATAGGGATCGACTCGCCAGCGTTCACAAACCACCGGAGATAGGGGGTCAGGAACAAGCCCGGGAGATCGCGGTCCAGGGCGGAAAAATCATGGAGGGTGAACCGCGGACCAACCGCCGGGAGGAAGAAATATCCGATGTACGACAGGAAAAACCCGTATGCGCAGATGAAAACAAAGTAGCGGAAGAGGTCAAGGTTGTGGCGGCGGTAGAGCTCGTACCCTACGACAATGAAGAGAAAGTAGAAAAGCGTGTAGGCAATCTGGAGGATTTCCGTCAGGGGCGGATTGGCCACACGCATCAACCACTCCGTCGGGTTCACGCCGAACATCCACCGGTCGATCGCGATGAGGACATCGTCATAGTCGGCCCCCAGGTGGATCGGCTTGATCATGAAGTAGAGTTCCTTGAAGGAAAAGAAGACCATCGGCGGAACGTACCAGTCATGGATGAAGGCAAGGATCTTTGATCCCGTGACGTGGCGTGCGTACCCGAGCAGACAGATCATAACAGTGGCGCTGCAGTTGACGATGATCAGGCGCCACCACAACGGGATGCGAAACGCGAACACGAGGTTGACCACGGTGAGGAGCGTGGCAAACCCAATGATCAGAATGTCGGCGGAGTGGAGGTACGCCGTGAATTTGCGAATATTCATACACCTCGTGACACTGGGTGAACCCCGTTCCGGGGAACGGCCAGACGGCGGAGCCGGTTGGCAAGTGCGACAAGCTCGTCGGCGGCCAGTTGTTCCGGCCGCTGCCCCAGCCCGTCGATGTCGGGCAGGCTGGCTCCTTCGGTATCGAGGAACGCGCGCAGGGAATTCCGGAGAATCTTCCGCCTCTGTCCGAAGACAAATCTCACCATGCGGCGGAAGAACGGCTCATCCTCAACGGCGTAGCGCGGCGACGGGAGCGGTATGAGGTGCACAAGCGACGATGTCACCTTGGGCCGAGGAAAAAACGCATCAGCGGAAACGTCAAAAACGATCTTGACGTCCGACAGAACGCGGAAAAACACCGATGGAATCCCATACTCTTTCGTCCCGGGACCCGCAACGAGGCGCCGCGCCACTTCACGCTGCATCATGATGAGCGCGTCCCTGACCCCCTCCCGGTTGTCGAGGAGGTGAAAAAGAATCGGCGTTGTGATGTTGTAAGGGATATTTCCGATCACCCGGACCGGACCGCCGGCGCTGCGTGCCAGATGTGCGAAGTCAGCTGTGAGAATGTCCTGGTGCACAATCTCCACGGCCGCCCCCGGGTAGGCACCCCCGAGCCGTTCGATCACACGGCGGTCGATGTCCATCGCAACCAGCTTCCGGACACGTCCAGCCAGCAACGACGTGAGAATACCCTCACCAGGGCCGATCTCCAAAACGAGATCGTCTGGCTGTGGCCCGAACGCCGCGATGATGTTCCGGGCAATGTTGTGATCCCGCAGGAAGTTCTGCCCAAGCGACTTCTTCGGGCGGAGCCGGTCATCACTACTGCTATATTGACCGATGCCGGTGCCTCCGTGTGGAAAAGTTGCCGCTCTGTGCACCCTAAGCCCTGCATCAGCCCGGGACAGTGAGAAATAGGCCTTAATATAGAGAAGGTCTGCGCGATTGTCAATTGCGTTGATTTTCAAAGGGGAATTGGTTAGTTTTGTTTGTTCATTCCGAATATTAACCGATGATGCCCGACCAGAATCCCGAACCGGTTGAAGAACCGCAGCTAAATCCGCTTCCTCCCCGAGAGGAAAGGCCCCGCCCGCAACACCACAACCGCGGACAGGACCAACCGCCCCCGGAGCAACAGGCCCCGGAACAGCAGCCCCCGGAGCAACAGCCCCGACAGCTGCAGATCCGGCAGCAACAGCCCCGGGAGCAGCAGCCCCGGCAACAGCAGCCCCGACAACAACAGCCCCGGCAACAGCAGCCCCGACAACAACAGGTCCGACAGCAGCAGCCCCGGGAGCAGCAACCGCAGCAGCATGGCGGCGTTGACGTCAGCGTAGTTATTCCTCTTTATAACGAAGAGGATTCGCTGAAGGAACTGCACCAGCAGTTGCGCTCTACGTTCGGACGGATGAATGTGCGCTACGAGCTCCTGTTCGTTGATGATGGGAGCACCGATCGGTCCTTCACGGTCCTCCGCGACATCAAGCGTACCGATCGGCACGTCAAGATCATCCGGTTCCGGAGAAATTACGGCAAGTCTGCCGCGTTGTCGGTTGGATTCGACAAAGCACTGGGCGATATCGTCGTAACCATGGATGCGGACCTGCAGGACGACCCCGGCGAGATCCCCGCCCTCAAGAGACGGATCGAAGAAGGGTACGATCTTGTTTCCGGCTGGAAGAAAGTCCGCCGTGACCCGATCACCAAGACCATCCCCTCGCGGTTCTTTAATACGGTAACCCGGATTCTGACGGGCATAAAGATCCATGACTTTAATTGCGGCCTGAAGGCCTATCGGCGAGATGTCGTCAAATCGGTGAAAATCTACGGAGAACTCCACCGGTACATCCCCGTCCTGGCCCACTGGGAAGGCTTTAAGATCGGCGAGCTGGTTGTCCAGCACCGTCCGCGGCGGTACGGCAAAACAAAGTTCGGGTTCGGCCGATTCTGGAAGGGCTTCCTGGACCTGCTGACCGCGCTCTTTACCACGCGTTATCTCCGGCGCCCCCTTCACCTGTTCGGCTTCTGGGGCATGCTCTCAACGCTCGCCGGGGTGGCCATCGTCGGATGGCTGGTCGTCGAAAAACTCCTCGGCGAAACGGCCCTCGGCAACCGACCTCTCTTCCTCGTCGGCATTCTTCTCGTGATCGTCGGGATCCAGTTCATCTCCATCGGCCTCCTCGGTGAGATGATCAGCCGCACAAGTACTATCGAGTCCGAATACTCGATCCGCGACTTCATCAAGTAACAGCCGATCGTTGAGCATGGCGAAGCGCTGGGGAACGATCGACGCACTCAAGACGGACTGCCGCTGGTTCCGGGGAGACATCCCATGCGCACCGCATAAGAATGCGGGCGTCCACTGCGTCGATGAACACGGACAAAACTGCTCCCACTACGAGCCCCAGCAATCGTCCATCCTCATCATTAAGCTTGGTGCCATCGGGGACGTCATCCGCACGACGCCTCTGCTGCGCCGCCTCAAGACAATCTCTCCTGGCGCACGCATCTGGTGGCTTACGCTGACGCCGGAGGTTGTTCCGCCGCCAGCCGATGTGGTCCTCCCCTTCACTTCGCAAAGCCTCACGGCACTTCAGGCGACGCACTTCGACATCATCTACAATCTGGACAAAGACCGCGAGGCATGCGCTCTTGCGGCAACGCTTTCCGCAACAGTGAAAAAGGGTTTCACCCTGGTGAACGGAAAACCCGCACCAGCCGACGCTGATGCCACCCACAAGTTCATGACCGGCGTCTTTGACGACCTGAGCAGAGATAATACCAAGAGTTATTGTGCGGAAGTCTTCGAGATCTGCGGGTTCAGCTTCGCCGGCGAGCAGTACGTTCTTGACGCACACGCCGGAGACGGATATGCATGGGACCTCCCCCGGAACAAACCTATCGTCGGACTCAATACGGGTTGCGGGGGCCGCTGGGTGTCGCGCCTCTGGGCGGAGAAGAACTGGGTTGCCCTTGCGAGGCGGCTCAAACGGGCAGGCTACGTCCCCCTCCTGCTGGGTGGTGCACAGGAAAACGCCAAGAACAAGCGAATCGCGCGGAAGAGCGGGGCCCTCTACGTCGGCCATTTTCCCCTCCCGCAGTTTATCAACCTTGTTGACCAGTGCCATCTCGTTGTCACTGCAGTTACTATGGCCATGCACATCACGATCGGTCTGAACAAAAAGATCGTTCTTTTCAACAATGTCTTTAATCGGCACGAGTTCGATCTCTATGGCCTCGGGGAAATCCTGGAACCCGACCTCGACTGTCCCTGCTACTACTCACCGGTCTGTCCGAACGACTGCATGCGGTACCTTTCGGTGCAGAGTGTCTTCGATGCATGTCTGCGGCTGCTTCCACGCCGGAAACCGGGCCGCCAGCCATGACCAGCAGCGCCAAGAAGTCTCTCGGTACCCCTCCGCGTGCAGCTTCGCCCGGGGACAAGACCCCGCTTGATCTGAAGCCCTGGCACATTCTGGCAATCATTGTGGCCCTCGTCCTTTTCTTCTTTCGCGACATCCTCTTTGGAAAAGCTTTCCTCTGGGAAGATTTTCTCTACTATAGTTATCCGGTCAGGAGCTTCGCCGCAACCTCCATGGCAATGGGCCAGTTTCCACTCTGGAACCCGTACACATTCAACGGCATCCCGTTCCTCGCCGATATCCAGACCACCGTGCTGTATCTTCCATGCACCATTCTTGCGCTGGCCGTGAAGAACGGCATGCTTCACTTTGCGTGGCTTGAGCTTGTCATCATCCTGCACTATGTCCTGGCCGGGACAGGCATGGCTGCTCTTGCCCGCTTTCTCGGTCTCCGCCCCGTTCCATCGTTATTTGCCGGAGTGGCGTTCATGCTCTCGGGATTCATGATCGTCCATTCGATCCATCAACAGATCATCACCCTGGTAGCGTGGTACCCTCTTATCACGCTGCTTTTTCTTCATGGATTGCGCGATCAGCGGTGGTTCTGGGTGTTTTTTGCCGCAATTGTTCTCGGGCATTCTATCTTCGCGGGCTATCCCCAGCTCTCGCTGTATTTCTATCTCTTCCTCTTCGCCCTGTTCGTGTTTGAGCTCTTCCGGGCCAACGGGCCCAGGGGCCTATTGAAACGCCCGGCAATGTTGACGTCCGCGAAGGCGGCAGCGATTGTCGCCCTTTCGGTGACTGTTGCCATGGTACAACTGCTCCCCACAGCCGAGCTCGCCGATCTTTCACAGCGGGCGCAGATCACCTACGAAAAGGCCAGCGAGGGGTCGCTCGCCTGGTCCCAGCTCCTCACCCTGCTTCAGCCAAAGATGTTCGGCACGGCGGGACCGGATGCCTACACGTACTACGGGCCGGGGACGTACTGGTACTACTGGGAAACATGCCTGTATCTCGGCGCCCTGCCGCTGATGCTGTCTCTCCTTTCCTTGCGCCGCCTCAGGTCGAACGGGCTCATCGCTTTCCTCTGGGGCGTGGCGGCGTTTGCGGTGCTCTATGCCCTGGGCGCCAACTTCTTTGTGCACAAACTCTTCTATGATCTCGTTCCAGGTTTCTCCCGTTTCCGGAACCCCGCACGGATCGGCATTTTCCTCAGCTTTGCCGCAGCACTCCTGTCCGGTTTCTCGCTCCAGGAGATCCTGGACAACCACCTGACCGAGGGGCAGCGGCAGAAGATACGGCGGTTCCTGCTGGTCTTGCTCGGAGCCGGCATGATGCTCTGGCTTATGATTGTATCGGGAATGCTAGCGGGAATCTTCCCCTTTCTGACCAACACACAGATCGCCGCCGTCATCAAGCGCGATGCGTTGATCAGCATTGCGGTCTGGACCATCTCGGGTACAGTTCTGCTCCTTCTGCTCAAGGCGGGACGCCTGCCGCGCTGGAGCGCCCTACTCCTTCCGGGAATATTCCTGATCGACATGCTCCTTTTCGGTGGAAATCAGAGCAACGGAAAGGTGAATCCGGTGGACTATTTCAGCCGGTCCGAACGGCTGGTGCGGTTCCTGAAGCAGCAGGGAGAACAGGAACGGTTCCGGGTCAACACACGGAACTCGCAGGGTATGATCATGGACCGCAATCAGGGGATGGTGGACCGGATATTCATGATGGAAGGATACACGCCCCTCGCTCTGCAGCGGACCTATGCACCCACACCGACCGACAAGGCGTTTGACCTCCTGAACGTGAAATACAAGACGGTGAACGAGCAGAACCGGGGGCTGGATTTTGTCCCGAATCCCACCGCTCTTCCGCGCGCGTTCATGCTGCACCGGTTCCACGTTGCACTCACCGAGGAAGAGCTTGTTGCATATCTTCAAAGCCCGGACTTCAACCACCGGACGACGGCTGTCCTGGAGCAGGAGCCCGGGTTCACGCTCTCCGTTCCGGACCCGGCAGCTGCGGACAGCGTTCGCATCACCGGATATGAGAATAATCTCCTCACGCTTGATGTGTACGCGGCCGCCGACGGCCTGCTCGTCCTCAGCGAAATTCATTACCCGGGATGGAAAGGACTGGTCGACGGAAAAGAGACAGAGGTATTCCGGACGGATTATCACCTGCGCGCCCTTTTCGTACCGCGGGGTACGCACCGCGTGGAAGTACGATTTGTGCCGGCCTCATTCGAGCGGGGCGGTATCATCACACTCGCCGCACTTCTGGTCTGCGTCGGCGGCGGAGCATTCTCACTGATACGGTCAAGGAAACACGCCTGATGTATTCGATCATCATCCCTATCTTCAATGAACACAATACCCTCGCCGAACTCCACGATCGGCTGGTCAAAGTGGCCGCGTCGTTTGATCGCCCCTGGGAGGTCATTTTCATCGACGACGGAAGCCGGGACGAATCCTTCACCATGCTGAAAAGCATTCACGAGCGCGATCCCCGGTTCAAAGTTGTCCGCCTCTCCCGGAACTTTGGCCACCAGGTCGCCATTTCCGCTGGACTCGACATGGCGTCAGGCGATGCCGTCATTCTCATGGACGGCGACCTCCAGGACCCGCCCGAGCTTCTCCCGGAGCTCATAGCCCGATGGAAGGAAGGATTCGATGTTGTCTACACCGTGAAGCGGAGCCGGCAGGAGCCTCGGCTCAAGCGCGCAGCCTTCATGGCGTTCTACCGGATCCTGCACGCGCTTTCGACCATCAAGATCCCCATGGACGCGGGAAATTTTTCCCTGATGGACAAGAAGGTCGTCACCGTGTTCCACGAGATGCCCGAGCGAAATCGCTACATCAGCGGTATGCGTGCGTGGGCGGGGTTCCGGCAGACGGGCGTGACATTCGACCGTGAGCCACGCTTCGCCGGCAAGCCGCAGATGAGCCTCAGGAGACTGATTGAGCTCGCACTTGACGGAATCTTCTCGTTCTCCAATGTCCCTCTCCGAATGGCCGTTTACCTTGGTCTCTTCGTGGCCCTCGCATCGTTCGCCGGTGGCCTGTACGTCCTGTACGCCAAACTCTTCACCGACAAAGCCCTTCTGGGTTGGAGCTCTACCATCCTGTCGGTTCTGTTTGTGGGAGGAATGATCCTGCTCACCCTCGGTGTGATCGGCGAGTATATCAGCAGGATTTACGAGGAAGTCAAGAACCGGCCGTTGTACGTCATCCGGGAAAAAATCGGCCTCTGATGGGCGCCGCAGAAGCAGGTTGTTGGTTTGCCGGCGGGCAACCCGGCCGCGTCGTCATGACAGGGCAAGAAGAAAGATATTTCGAGCAATGGAAGAATACCTTTACCCTCACTTCTATGACGTCGAGAAGTCACACTGGTGGTTCGCCGCACGGCGAGACATCCTGCTCGAGTACCTCGATCGCAGGGTGCGGCCGGCGAAGAGCACGCGGATTCTCGATGTGGGATGCGGCACGGGAGCAATCCTGGAAGAGTTCGCACGCCGGTACACGGCATTCGGGCTCGATTTCTCCTCCAGCGCTATCGATTTCTGCCGCAGGCGGGGGCTTCCCAACCTCTTCGCCGGCACATTGGCCGAATACCGCGTGGATGTGCCATTCGACATCATCACGATGCTCGATGTGGTGGAACATGTTGACGACGATCTCGCACTCCTTCGCGACGGCCACGGGCTGCTCCGCGAGGGAGGGGCGATCCTCATTACCGTTCCAGCTTTCCCGTCGCTCTGGAGCGGCCATGACGTAGAGCTTCATCACAAACGGCGATACCGGAAGGCCCAATTGAAGGCCGTGGTCGAGGCAGCCGGATTCCGCATCGATCATCTCACCTATTTCAATTGTTTCCTCCTCCCTGTCGCTGTCGGCAAACGATCTCTCGCAAAACTCCTCCGCACCGAAGAGGCCAGCGATCTGGATCTCCCGGCCGCTCCTGTCAATGCCGTGTTGCGGCGCATTTTTGCGTTCGAACGCTATCTCCTTCCTTCCGCATCGCTCCCGTTCGGGCTGTCCCTGCTCTGCCTTGGGAGGAAACATGCAGCATAGGAACGTCATCCCTTTAGAAATCGGTGTGTCTTTCCTGAGGGAACAATCGTGAAGATCGTCATCATCGGCACCGCCTATCCGCTCCGCGGCGGCATTGCACACTACAATGCCCTTCTGGCGTCCGCGCTCTCGGCGCGTCACACAGTGGAAACGGTGACGTTCAAGCGCCAGTATCCCTCCTTTCTTTTTCCCGGCAAGACGCAGGAGGAGACCAGCGAAGAGATCCACGGGACCCCCGCCCCCCGCTTGATCGATTCTATCAACCCGTTCAACTGGATCAGCGTGGCACGCAAAATCCGCCGGCGGCGACCCGATCTCCTGATCTTCAAGTACTGGCTCCCTTTCTTCGGCCCCTGCTTCGGAACCATCGCGCGCATCGTCAAACGCGGGACATCCGCCAGGGTGGCAGTCATCTGCGACAATGTCCTCCCGCACGAACGCCGGCCGTTTGATGCTTTGTTCACACGCTACACATTCCGGCAGACCGACTTCTTCATTGTACAGTCCGACGCCGTGGAGCGGGAGCTCAAAGCGTTCTGGCCCGATGCCCGTTACCGGAAGGTGCCCCATCCGGTCTACAATATTTTCGGTTCCCCCATGGAGAAGCAACGCGCGAAAGATCTCCTCGGACTTCGTGACGCACGGATTCTGCTGTTCTTTGGCTATGTGCGCCGGTATAAGGGCCTGAATGTCCTTCTCGATGCCTTGCGTCTGGTGCCGCCTGACCTCGGTGTCCGGCTTCTCGTCGTGGGAGAATTCTACGACGACGAGCAGAAATACCGCACGCAGGTTCGGGACTTGCACCTTGATGACCGCGTCACGATTCATTCCGACTACCTCCCAAACGAGGATGTCGCCAGGTATTTCTCCGCTGCTGACGCGGTCGTGCTCCCGTATGTCTCTGCCACTCAAAGCGGCATCGCCCAGATCGCCTACAACTTCGACAAGCCGGTGATCGCTACGGACGTCGGCGGGCTTGCCGAAGTCGTGCTGCACGAAAAGACAGGATTCGTGGTCCCACCTGGCGATCCTCCCGCACTCGCAGAGGCAATAGCGGCGTTCTACCGCCAGGAACATGAAGCGGCATTCACGCTCCGGGTGAGAGAAGAAAAGAGGAAGTATTCCTGGGAGAATCTGGTTGACGCAATTGAGTCGATGGTGGAAGGTGGTTCGGCGCCATGAAGGAAGCACCCGTCGCCCGCGGCAAACCGGCGGAGTACGGCCAGGAGATTATCCGTCGCAGGCATCGGATGGTGACCGATCGCGTCATGCTTCACGGGCGGACTGTTCTGGACTTCGGCTGTGGAAACGGAGCCCAGACTGCGGCACTGCTCGATGAGGGATGCTCAGTTGTCGGCATCGATATCGATGAGAGAGACCTGCAAACCCTGGCCGAGTACGCCCGGGGCGGTCAACGTGATGCCGTGCTCCCAGTCCGCTATGACGGGGCCCGTGTCCCGGTCCGCTCGGGTTCGATCGATGCAGTGATATGCTTCGAAGTTCTGGAACATGTGAAGGACGAGTCTGCGTCGCTCCGTGAAATCCGGCGCACACTGAAACCCGGCGGGGACCTCCTCGTGACCGTACCGAACAAGTGGTGGATTTTCGAAACACACGGAGCGTACCTGCCGCTCCTACCATGGAACCGCGTACCGTTCTTTTCCTGGCTCCCGGAACCCATCCACCGCCGGTTCGCAAAAGCCCGCATCTATAAGCGGAAGGATATTACCGCACTCCTTGCGGCCCACTCTTTCGACGTTCTCGACTGCAGGTACGTCACGGCACCGCTCGACGTTCTGGGAAACTCAGGATTCAAACGTCTTCTTCAACGTTCGATTTTCCGGGGAGATACAGTGCGGTGGGGTATCGGCGCAACGGCGATATTTGTTCACGCGCGAAAACGGCGGGGGGAGTAATACATGGCTCAAGTGACGGCTCACACCAAGAAATACTGGCAGTACGAGTATGATGTTGCCATGAGATACATGGTGCCGCTGCTCGAGCGATGGGGTGTCAGGATGCAGGACTCTTTGATCATTGACGTTGGCTGCGGCGAGGGTGGCGGACTCTGCGCCATGTACGACAACGGTGCGCGGTCCTTCGGCTTTGACATCGATCAGCTCCGGGTGGAAGCGGCGGAGTGGCTGAAGGAAGAACGCGACATCCGTTTCGCCACCGGCAATTTGTATGAGGAATCGCTCCCCTTCGCCGACACGCAGTACGATCTTGTTGTCCTGCACGACGTTTTCGAGCATCTCGAGCAGAAGGAGAAGATGATGGCCCGTCTCAAGGGCTTCGTGAAACCCACCGGGAGGTTGCTCATCACGTTTCCCCCGTACTTCTCCGCCTTTGGCGCGCACCAGCAGCATCTATCAGCTCCGTTTGCCCGGCTCCCGTTTTTCCACCTGATTCCGTTCACCCTTACATGGCTGCTCCCCAGAATGACCGGCGAAGACTCTTCAGTCGTCCAGGAGGTCCGCAAACTCGGCCGGTTCCGAATGGGTATGCGCGCCTTCGAAGGCATTGCCCGCTCAAGCGGGCTGCAGGTCGTGCAGAAGCAGGCCTACCTGATCAGCCCGAACCACATTCGCTTCGGCCTCCGCCCGGTTCCGGCGGGCCCCATCTGCGGGATCCCGTTTCTCGGGGAACTCCTCTGTACGGGCGTTGTCTACCTCCTCTCCCCCCGGTGAGTGTTGTCCGTGAGGGAAATTACCACTATCTTTTTCTGATATGTCCTCCGAGCCGCTTGTCGTCATTATCCTGGTGAACTGGAACGGGAAGGATGTCACGCTCGACTGCCTGGCGTCGCTGCACGACATCACCTACCGGAATCGCAGCATTCTGGTGGTGGACAATGCGTCAACAGACGGCTCGGCGGATGCGTTCCGGTCCGCGTTCCCCGGTGTTGAGGTTCTCGCGCTGCATGAGAACCGGCGATTTGCCGGCGGCATGAACGCCGGTATCCGGCACGCGCTCGCCGGCGGCGCGGAGCTGCTGGCGCTGATGAACAATGATACAGTGGTGGACAGGAATTTTCTGGGTCCCCTGGTCGACCGGCTCCGATCTGACCCCTCGACCGGCATGGTGGTTCCGAAAATCTACTACCACGATCCACCGGACCGAATCTGGTTTGCAGGAAGCGTTATTTCCATGTGGACAGGAACCATGCGGCACGTCGGCATCCGTGAAGTGGACACCGGGCAATACGATACTGCCGGCCCCGCAGATTACGCCACGGGGTGTTGCATCTTGACGTCGCGAGAGCTCGTTGAGCGGATCGGAACCCTGGATGAAACGTACTACATGTATTCAGAAGACGCGGACTGGTCGATGCGCGCGCGCCAAGCTGGCTACCGGATCATGTACGAGCCACGCGCAAGAATCTGGCACAGGCTCTCCGTCAGCGCCGGCGGTCATCTGTCATGGTACAAAATGAAGAACAAACTCCTGGGCAACTTCCGGTTCTTTGCACGGTACGGCGCGTGGTACCATTGGCCGGTATTCCCCTGGCTGAGCCTCATCGTTCACGGTGTCTCTGCCCTGCGGTATCTCACCACAACGCGACGCTGACGTGGAACTTGGTAAACATCTCGGCAAGGGGATCTGGGGTCTGGCGGACAAGGCCCTGCCGGTCATCTATGGCCTGGGGTACGTTATCCTGGTCATCCGCGTTCTGCCAGAGGAAGAGTTCGGCAATTTCGTCCTCCTGCAGGAGATCTTCCTGATCATCTCCGGGTTGGCGACCGCCTTCGCACTCCAACCACTGTTGAAATACGCCGCGGAGGATCGTACAGACATCGCGGGCGTTATCACCGTCGCATTCTGGTTCAACCTGGCCTTTGTGGCCGTTGCGTCAGCTCTTGTCGTTGCCCTGAGTGTTCCAGCCGGGGTGTTGCTCCATTCACCTTCTCTGCCGCCGCTCCTGGTCTACGTCCCGGCCATGCTGGCTGCGTCCTTCGTAAGGAATTTCACGCTGATCCTGCTCCAGGCGCGGTTCCGGATCCGGGAAGTCTTCTGGGTCGATGCCGCACACTTCATCGGCGCCCCCTTTCTGGTTTGGGTTTATTCGCGAATGCATCTCTTTGACTCCGCAATGGACCTGGTGGTCATCAATGTGATTTCTCTTTTTGCTTCCTCGATCGTGGGGCTTCTGCTCTCGTGGCGATTGATGCGCTGGAGGATGCGTCCAAAGGCCGAGGACCGGAAGAAAATGTGGGAGTACGGAACGTACTCGCTTGGCGGCATCGCGAGCTACTTGGTGTACAGCAAGGCAGACACCTTCATCCTGGCCGCCTTCACGGGTCCCTTTCAGGTGGCGGTGTACAATTCCGCGAAGGTGTTCACTCGCGTGTTCGATATGATCACGCAGATGGTCCAGATGTTTGTCCTTCCGGCGGTTTCGCGGCTATCGTCACAAGGTGATCATCCACGGCTCAAGGCCCTCGTGGAAAAAGCCATCCTGTTTTCCACGGTCATCATGATTCCGGTCCTGCTGGTCTTCCTGCTGGGCCCGGGGTTGCTGATCGAGGTTCTGTACAGCGGACGCTACGCCGGTGCAATTCCCATCCTCCAGATCTTCGCACTCCTGTCGCTCGTCGTACCGCTGCTGGCGGTCGGATCAAACACGTTGATGGGACTTGGCCACGCCAGGATCAATTTCGTCCTCGGTCTGCAGATGCTCCTGGTATCCATCGCCGCGTACGTGATTTTTATCCCGCCATTTGCCGGTGTCGGTGCGGCCATCGGCTATGTGATCGCGTCATATGTCATGGCGTGGATGACCACGGTCAGGCTGAAGCGGGAAGTTCCCCTGTCGCTGCGCGGTGTGCTGCGGCGTGGGAACGACATCAGGATGTTTGTCCGTCAACGCCTGAGTCTCTGATGGGAATCCTCGAAAAATACGTCAGAGGTTTCTTCTCGGAGGGCCACAGCCGCACCATCAAGGCAAAGCGGAATATCGCGGCTCTCTTCATTCTGCGGGGGATCACGATTGCCGTCAATTTCGTCCTTGTGCCGATGACCCTCAATTATCTGAATCCCTCCCGCTACGGTCTCTGGCTGACCCTCAGCTCGACCCTCACCTGGGTCGGATTCCTGGACATCGGCCTGGGGAACGGCCTGCGGAACAAAATCGCGGAGGCGATTGCGAAAAGCGACGAGCGGCTGGCGAGAGAGTACGTGAGCACCACCTATGCCAGCGTGGCGCTCATCGCCGGCATATTTCTCCTTCTCTTCTGGGCAGTCAACCCTTTTTTGCCATGGGCGAAGATCCTCGCGAGCCCCGTCGACATGGAGCCGGAACTCCGCGGACTGGCCTTCGTTGTGATGACCTTTTTCTGCCTGCGCCTGGTTTTCGGGCTGATCGGAACGATCCTCATCGCGAACCAACGGCCCGCGATCAGCAGCGGTCTCGATGTGCTCATCAGTCTGCTGTCGCTCCTCGCGGTCTTTCTCCTGCAGCTGACCACTGACGGTTCACTATATCTGCTGGGTCTTTGCATGAGCGCGATCTCCGCCCTGGTCCCGTTCGCGGCGAGTTTCTGGTTCTTCGGCAGAAGGTACCGCCGGTACCGTCCCACACTGCGATCGGTGGATTTCGGTCATTCCCGGAACCTCATGAGTCTCGGCGTGCAGTTCTTTTTCCTGCAGCTGGCGGTGCTTGTGACCTTCACAACACCGAACCTCATCATCACCCAGCTGTTCGGCTCGGTCGAAGTGGCAACGTACAATATTGCCATGAAATACTACGGGATCGCCACGATGGCGTTTACCATCATCCTCGCCCCCTTCTGGTCGGCCTATACAGATGCCTACACGCGCGGTGATCTGCCGTGGATCGGCCGGACAATCAAGAAACTGCAAAAACTCTGGCTGGGAGTCGTGGTGGGTGTGGCCCTCATGACATTCGTCGCAGACCGCATGTATAGTTTATGGGTAGGAAGCTCGATCCAGATTCCATTCCTGCTTTCGGGCGTCATGGGCGCATACGTCCTCGTGTTCACCTGGGGAAGCATCTATACCAACTTCATTAACGGTACGGGGAAGATCCGCCTCCAGCTCGTCCACGCCATCATCACCAGCATTACCATTGTTCCCCTCGCTATTTTCCTGGCGACCCGGGGGCAGCTGGGGAGTACCGGCGTTATCCTTGCAACGTGCATTCTTCTGCTGCCAGGGTGTTTCCTGATGTACCTTCAGACCGGAAAGATCCTCGGCGGCACGGCAACCGGGATCTGGGCAAAATGATTTTTCACGGGGGCTCTGAACTAGTACTCAAGAGGATTGGAAAGTGAATTGCCGGATCTGCGAAGCGGAAGTTCATTCGGTGTTTGCGGCAACGGTCCTTCGTAAGTATCGCGTTAGCTATTTCCATTGCGACTCATGTGGATTCCTTCAGACCGAGGACCCGTACTGGCTTTCCGAGGCGTACCTGGACCCGATCAACCGGTCGGACTGCGGGCTGCTCGGGCGGAACATCCGCTTCGCGCACTTCACGGCCCCCCTTTTGTTTGTGGCATTCGACCGGAATGCAAGATTCCTCGACTACGCCGGTGGGTATGGCGTGTTCACCCGGCTGATGCGCGATATCGGCTTCGACTACTACTGGCATGATCCCTATGTGAAGAACCTCTTTGCTGATGGATTCGAGTTCAATCAGCATCTCCTTCCCGTCGAACTGATTACCGCCTTCGAAGTCTTTGAACATCTCAGCGATCCCCGCGCCGAGCTCGACCGCATGACCGGCATCTCCCCCAATATTCTGTTCTCGACTCTCCTGCTTCCTGAGCCGCTGCCGAAGCCGGATGATTGGTGGTACTACGGGACAGAACACGGACAGCATGTTGCGCTCTATTCCCTGAAAACCCTCCGGTTTCTTGCCAGGAAGTATCGGGTCAACCTTCTGACCAACGGTGTTGATGTCCATCTCTTCACCAGAAAAAGGGTCAACCCGCTCTTTTTCCGATGCCTCCCTCTCCTCTCGAAATACGGGCTCTGGCAATTGGTCCACCGGCGCATGCAAAGCAGGACCGTTCAGGATATGAATGCCATTGTCACCGAATTGCGTTCCCCGGCTGAACCGGGGCCACAGTCATAGACCATACAGGATCGGAAGGGATGCAGTGAATATCAGGAAATTGATCATTCGGAGTTTGCGTTCCGTCGGCTACGACATTACCAAGTTCCATCCATTGGCGCACCCACAGGCCAGGCTGATCAAACTCCTTCGGGACTACGGAATAAGCCTGGTGTTCGATATCGGGGCCAATGCCGGACAGTATGCTGTTCTCTTGCGGGAACTGGGATATTCTGGCCGCATTGTCTCGTTCGAACCACTCTCCACGGCTTTCGCCCAACTCCAGAAGGAGGCCCGGGGCGACACTCTCTGGGAATGCGAAAACCTCGCCCTGGGGGATCACGAGGGGAAGACAACCATTCACATTGCGGCAAATTCCCAGAGCAGCTCGATCCTCGAAATGCTTCCTCTCCACCGCCAATCAGCCCCGGAATCACGCTACGTGGCTAGCGAGGAGATCTCCCTCAGCACGATGGATGCACAGATGAGAAAGCATCGTCGGCCGGGGGAGCGGGTCTTCGTCAAGATCGACACCCAAGGGTATGAGCAACAGGTGCTATCAGGTGCGGCGGGAGCGATGGCGGACATTACCGGCGTTGAACTGGAGATGTCGCTTGCTCCCCTCTATAGGGATGAGATGCTCTTCCCCGCCCTGTCCGAAAAGATGGCTGCCGCGGACTTCCTGCTGATGTCCCTCGAGCCGGTTTTCTTCAGCACAACAACGGATCAGCTTCTTCAGGTCAACGGCATTTTCTTCCGTCCCCGCTGAACGATGAAAGTCCTTTTCGACTATCAGGCATTTGCCTTGCAGCGCTACGGCGGCGTCTCCCGGTACTACTATGAGATTCTGGCACGGTTCCGGAACGACCCTGCCATGGACTGCAAGCTCGGCGCGCTCGTTTCGGGCAACTACTATCTGACCCTCGGCGGCAATGCCGGTAAGCACACCTACTCTCTCACCACCCGGGCTCCTCTCGCCGACCGACTGGCATCCTTCGTGAGCCGCGAACACTGCCGCATCCTGCTACGACGGCAGGCCTTCGATCTTTTTCACCCGACCTATTTCCGCCCCTATTTTCTTCATGACCTGGGAAAGAAGCCGTTTGTCATGACCATCTACGACATGATTCACGAGTTGTTCGCGGCGGATCTTCCCTCGGCGGAACGTGCGGTCTCGGACCACAAGAGGCTTCTGGCCCAGCAGGCAAAGAGGATCATCGCCCTCTCCGATTGCACAAAACGGGACATCGTCCGGATCTTCGGACTCCCGGAGGAGAAGATCGACGTCGTCCATCTTGCCAATTCTCTTCCGGCACCCGGCAAGGCGCGGAAACCTGCCGGCCTTCCGGAGCGCTATATCCTTTTCGTCGGCAATCGTGAGGGGTACAAGAACTTTGGCCTTTTCGCCCGTGCCGTTCGTGAGCTTCTTCTGACGGATCCAACACTTGCCATAGTGTGCGCCGGCGGAAGACCACCGGGCGCGGAAGAGCAACAAGAGCTTACCAACCTGGGAATGGACCACCGAGTTCACTACTTTTCGGGCACCGACGAAATCCTCGCGTCACTGTATGCAAACGCGCTTCTCTTCGTCTTCCCCTCCCTCTACGAAGGATTCGGTATTCCGGTGCTCGAAGCATTTTCGTGCGACTGCCCTGTTGTGCTGAGCAATGCCGGCCCCCTCCCAGAGGTTGCAGGCGATGCCGCCGTCTACTGCGATCCGAAAAGCGAATCATCGATGAGAGAGCAAATCCGGAGGGTTCTCAATGAGAAGACCCTGCGGATGTCGCTGATCACGAAAGGGCGTGAGCGGCTGCAGAAGTATTCGTGGGACCTGACTGCTGAACAGACGAAGCAGGTCTATGTGAAGGCGCTTGGCTCATGAAAGGACTCTCGCCCGCCATGCCGATGGTGTCCGTCGTCGTGCCAGTCTACAACCGGCTGGAGCTGACCAGGGCATTTCTGCAGAGCTTCCAGATGGTCGTCTACCCGAACTTCGAGATCATCATCGTCGACGACGGTTCAACCGACGGCACACCGGATATGGTTGTACGGGAATTTCCCCGCGTGCGACTGATCAGGGAGCGGGGAGGTCTCTGGTGGGCGAAAGCAACGAACGTCGGAATTCATGATGCTCTGCTGCGCGACGCCCGATATATCCTCACCATCAACGACGATGTGATCGTGGATCCGGGCTTCCTGTCCGCGCTCACGACCTATGCTGAGGCTCACCCACGGACGCTGGTTGGATCGATGATCTACCAGCGTTCCCAGCCGTCCGTCCTCTGGTATGCCGGGGGAACATTCAGCTGGCTGCGCGGAGATCTGACCCATCGGACGTCCGCCGATCCCCGCCCTCCGGCCTGGCTCACGGGTATGGGAACACTTATTCCTGTGGCCGCTTTTGAAGATGTCGGGTATTACGACGAAGATCATTTCCCCCAGTATTCAGCGGACGCTGACTTCTCTCTCCGGGCGAAGAAGTGCGGATGGTCGCTGGCGATAGCTCCGGGCACCGCCATATGGAACAGGACCGAAGAATCGGCCCAGCTTGTGCTCCGGAAGCGGGTGACGCTGCGGACCTTCTTCCTTCCTCTTGTTTCCTTGAAATCGGACGCGCAACTTCGATTGCGCGTTGCACTCTACCGCCGACACTGGCCCCTTCTTCTCCAGCCGATCGCCTTCACCGTGTACTATGCACGATTCTTCGCCAAGCAGACGGTCCGTCTGCTCCGGCTCCGTTGACCCCGTGCACGGGCGTTTCTCATACCTTGCAAGGTTAGGCGAAAGTTGGTATCTTGGGCAATCACAGCAACGGTCGTCCATGACTTTTTTTCTCCACCTGATCGAAAACCTGTTCCCCGCTTTCACGCCCCCCGTCGCTACAAGCTCTTTCAGGAAGATTCTTGTCGTTGATCTCAATTTCCTTGGAGACATGCTGATGAGTTCCCCCGTGTACCGGGCTCTGAAAGAGCGCATTCCCGATGCACGGATCGACGTCCTGGGTCTCCATATCGCCGCGCCAGCCCTCAAGGCGAACCCGTTCATTGATGAGCTTCATCTGATCAACGATACGAATCCGGCAAGCCTGCTCCGATCAGCAGGATCGCTGCGGAAGCAGACATACGACCTCGTCCTCCAGTTGAACACGTCGCTGAAAACCAATATACTGCTCTGGGTCGTCGGGAGACGGTACCGGCTCGGCTACAATTATGCGCACCGGGGATGCTTCAACAATATCCGAATCCCTCTGGAAACCCGCACGGCCCGGGTGGGGAACCGCATCGATGAGTGTGTCGGACTTCTGGAAAAAGCGTTCGGCTGGCACATCGCCGATCGATCGATGGTCTTCTCCGTCCCAGCTGAGGCGGAGGACCGCATGCGCCTCGCTCTGAGCCAAGAAGGGATCGCTGGTGAGGCCCTGCTCATCGGCATGCACACCAACTGCAGGCAGGATCGTGAACAGCGGCGGTGGAGCCGCGAGAAATTCGTCGACCTCGCGAACAGGTTGATCGATACCCATGCCGCCATAATTCTTCTGACCGGTGGACCCGAAGACCGTGCGTACGTGGAAGAGATCGCCCGGGCGATCCGTCCTGGTGCACCGGTGAGAAATCTGGCCGGCAAGCTCTCCCTCATGGAATTCGCTGCTCTCCTCAGGAGGCTTGCCGTGTTCGTCACAATTAACACCGGTCCGATGCACATCGCTGTAGCGCTTCGTACTCCAACGGTAGCTATCATCGGGGGAACACCCGCGTCCGTGGTATTCCCTTTGAACTGCCCTTTGTTCCAATCCATGATGGATCCGGCCCTTGAACAGTGGGACCCGGCGGAACTTCATCCTTCATATACACCGGCGATTCAAAACATCAGGGTGGACCAGGTTTTGGAGAAGATTCAACTGCTTCTGACATCCCGTGAAGTGCGGCCGACGGGACCGCGTCCATCATGAAGTCCCTGCACACATTGATCAGGAGTTCGCCTCCGACTTCACAACTCAGGACTTTCCAGCTCCAGAAACTCCACCGCCACAGGGCAATGCGGTTTCCCACCTTCGACGCCGGGCTGCATGCAGAGATGGTCCATCACACCGACTATACCAGGTTTGTGTTCGTTGGCCTGGCTCTCGAGCGCATACGTGCGGAGAACATCAACGACCACCTGGCTGAAGTAGGTGTTTGCAGAGGGGAAATGAGCCGGTACTTTCACCGCCTTGCACCCGACCGTCGGCTGTATCGTTTCGATACCTTTGAGGCGTTTCCTTCCCCGGATCTCGAGCACCAGGAGAGAAACGACGCTCGATTTCAAGATACGTGCGTCGAACATGTCCTCCGGACCATCGGAAACAGCACTAACGTAGTCATCAAGAAGGGATACATGCCGGAGACTCTTGCCGATCTCAGCGCCGAGCGGTTTGCCTTTGTCCTTCTTGATCTTGATCTTTGTCATCCGGCAGCCTGCACGTCTTCTACCCCCGGCTCAAGCCGGGAGCGTACGTGCTGGTGTATGACTTTAGCAGCCCGGAATCGTTCAGGGCATGTAAGAGAGCTCTCGACGAGTTTATGCTGAACAAGCCGGAAAAGGTCATCAACATTCCGGGCTTGGCCGGAACCGCAATGTTTCGTAAAGCATAGCGGCCGCCCCGATAATCACTTCAATCACTCCAGACCCTTATGGCCAAGAAACCAGCCTCCAAAAAGCACGCCGCAACCTCGCCATTCTCTTCCCTCTCACCAACGGTCCGGGATCTCCTCTGCGTCGCCCTGTTGTACGGGGTATGCCTGGTGTTCTTCCGGGAAATCGTGTTCAACAACGCAGCTTTTGCGACGGAAGGGGACACCGCCGCCGCGCACAGCTACTACCACGTCGGCAACACCCTTCATGAAACTGAGGGAGTTGACCCGCTCTGGATGCCCTTCTTTTTCGCCGGAATGCCGACGTTCGGGAATGTTGCCTATGTTCCACACAACGTCAGCTATCTCCAGACCGCGGCGGTATGGGTGCTGAATTTCTTCTTCCTGAAAGGGACATGGACATGGCTCGTGGTCCACTACTTCTTCGGCGGGCTCTTCATGTACTTGCTGGTACGGATGTTGAAGTTCTCACGGGTGGTGGCGCTGTTCGCAGCGTTCACATTCATGCTGAGCCCATACGCCATCGGGCTGGCGGGCGAAGGCCATGGGTCCAAGCTGATGGCACTGAGCTACCTCCCCCTGGTCTTCCTCATGACGCATCTGGTGATTGAGCGACGGGACCTTCTCAGCTTCGGCCTCCTCGCAGCTTCAGTCGGTACCCTCCTCCTGACCAACCATATGCAGATCGTTTACTATGTGTTCATCGTCATCGGCTGCTATGTCGTGTTCCGGATCATTGCTGACTATAGACAGGGAGTCCTCGAAGTGGCCAAGCCCACCGCACTGTTTGTCGCGGCAATGGCCGTCGGCCTCTGCATATCCTCGTATATCTATCTCTCGGTGTATGAGTACGCCCAGTATTCCATTCGCGGGGGGGGGACCGCCGGAGCATCGGGAGGGCTCAACTGGGACTATGCCACCAACTGGTCGTGGCACCCCGCCGAACTCATCACGCTACTGATCCCCGGCTTCTTCGGAATGCAGCTCCCGTATTACTGGGGCCCCATCATGCCGTGGACGAACTCCACGGTCTACGTCGGACTGGTCCCGGTGCTGCTGTCCATCATCGCGCTCGTGTACCGACGCAATAAACAAACGATCTTTTTCGCACTCCTGACTGCCCTGGTGTTTCTCATGGCGTTCGGGAAGTATGTCGGCTTCCTGTACGAACTGCTCTTCAACTTCCTCCCCTTCTTCAATAAGTTTCGCGCGCCCGCAATGATTCTGCATCTCCTCCCCTTCACACTGGGGATCCTGGGAGCCTACGGTTTCGCATTCATCCTCGGGGCAGCACAGTCTATGAAGGAGACTGACCGCGCAAAGCTCGCCCGGGTCACGCTCTACAGTCTGGCGGGTGCGGGAGGAGTGCTGATCCTTGCCCTGCTGCTGAAATCTACCCTCTTCGAATCGCTCTCCGGCTCATTGTTCCTGAAGGACGGGGAGGCGGAGCAATTCCATCAACAGTACGGCCAGCAAACCGCACGCGCCATCGCCCAGGTCAAACAGATGCGGTTTGATATCTTCTGGAAGGACCTGGTCAAGTCTGCCCTCCTCGCCGCCGCCGCCTTTGGCGTGACATTCGCCCTTCTCAAAGAGAAAATTGGAACAGCGGCATACAGTACCGTCATCGTTGTCCTCCTCGTCGTGGATCTCTGGATCGTCGCCGGAAAGTACATCAGCCCGAAACCCGGGTCCGCGCTCGAACAGAGTTTCCGTCCAGACGCCACAACCTCATTCCTCAAGCAGCAGCCGGGACATTTCAGGGTCTTCCCTGTCGGGCAGTTGTTCATGGATAACACCTTCCCGTACCATGGCATCGCTTCCATCGGTGGTTACAGCCCCGCGAAACTCAAGATCTATCAGACCATGCTGGACTCCTGCCTCGAGCGGAGCATGGACCCGCAGTTCCCCTGGAACATGAACATTATCAACATGCTGAACGTCCGCTACTTCGTGGTCCCGGGACGCCTCCCCGAGGACCGACTTGAACTGGTCAATGTCGACCAAGCACGGAAAATCCTGACCTACGAGAACCGGGACGCATTGCCCAAAGCCTGGTATGTCCGAAATACAACTGTAGCCAAGACCGACGGTGAGACCTTTGCAGCGCTGAATGCCCCCGATTTCAATCCGGCACATACCGCTGTACTGTACCAACAGCCTTCCGTGCCGTTCGCGCCCCAGGACAGTGGCGCCATTCCGGAGGTCACCGAATACCAGTCGCGCCGGATCGCGCTCAAGTCAGAAACCGCATCCCCCGCACTTCTTGTTCTGAGCGAAGTTTACTATCCGGCCGGCTGGAAGGCGTTCATCGACGGTCAGGAAACAGAGATTTTTCGCACGGACTATGTCCTCCGCTCCGTGATAGTGCCTGCAGGAAGCCACGAGGTGGTTTTCAGCTTCGATCCACCGCTGTACCACGCAGGATGGGTCCTTTCACGTGCCGCCTGGGGGGTTGCCGCCATCAGTATTTTGATCGGCCTATGGCGGATCCCCGGCGTCCGACGACGGCTCAGGGGAGAGCAACAGAAACCGGCTGCGGAAGCGGCCTGACTATCGATTGATTCATCACATGATGAAGAAGCAAAACATCCATATTGTTCTGGCGGCTGCCCTCTTCGGGGCTCTGGTCTGGCTTTCGGTAAGCCTGAGCGATGAATACCAGGTGACCTTGACGGCCCCGCTGGGCATCCAGGGAATCCCGTCTGGCTCGGCCATCAGGACTCCGGTTCCGCGCACCGTCCAGATGAAGTTCCGCGGCGGGGGCTGGCGGCTCGCAGCTATGCTCCTTGGGCCCGATATCAAGCTGACCTTCCCGTTTGCCACGCTCCCGGGCGCACGGTCTGCGGCAGACTTCGGAATGGACCGGGCGATAACGATGAGCGACATCGCCGACCGGGTTATCGCCCGGCCCGGTGTCCGTCTCGTTGATATCACGCCAGACTCCATCTTCATCGGGCTCGACCGGTTCGAGCAGAAAAGTGTCCCGGTGCTCATGGATCTCGGCGCCACATTCCGCGAAGGGTATGGACAGGTGGGAGCAGCGACGGTCGTACCGGAGAGCGTCGCCATCGGCGGCGCAGCGTCGGTCCTGAAGGATATCACGTCGTGGCGCACCGCGAAGCACACGTTCGAGGATCTCCGGGCACCCGTCGAAGCCGACTTGGCACTTGCGGATGCGGGGCCGTATGACATCACGTTCTCGGTCCCCCGGGTTCATGTGAGCATCAATGTTCAGCCCTTTGCGGAAAAGCTGCTGAGCGGCCTTCCTGTCGAAATTCTCGAGACGCCGTCGAACCGCGAAGTCATCCTCATTCCGCCCAGGATCGAAGTTGTCGCGCGAGGTGGAATCAAGCAGCTGTCGGGGCTCACCCCCAGCGATTTCAGAGTGACGGTAGACTACGCGCGTATTCTAAGCGATACCACAGGGAGCATTGATGCTTTGATCGCGGGGCCGTCGGGAATTCAGATCGTCAGCAAACGCCCGGAGCATCTTCAGTACATCGTGAGGAAACGTCTGTGAACAACGCTTCTGTGAGGAGGGAGAACGGATGAGACTGTGTATTAACATCGACCATGTTGCGACGCTGCGGGAGGCCCGTGGGGCTTTGGAACCCGATCCAGTGACAGCTGCGCAAATCTGTGAGCTCGCGGGCGCCGACGGCATTGTCTGCCACCTGCGGGAAGACCGCCGGCATATCAACGATCGCGACCTGCGCCTCCTGCGGGAGACAGTGAAGACGAAACTCGACCTGGAGATGGCAGCCACCGAAGAGATCATCCGGATCGCCGTGGAAACCCTGCCCGACCTTGCCACCCTTGTTCCCGAACGCCGCCAGGAACTGACGACGGAGGGCGGACTGGACGTGATCGGACACCGGCATCTTCTGCGCGATGTCGTGAGGGAGTTGCAGCGCCATGAGATCGAGGTAAGCCTGTTCATCGATCCTGTTCCGGCGCAGATCGAGGCAGCTGCGGACGTTGGTGCGGAGAAGATCGAGATTCATACGGGAGAGTACGCCAACTCACGGAGCGAACAGCAGTCTGCTGAGTTGCTCGAGGTCATCCGCGGTGCGGCGATAAGGGCGCGTGAGCTGGGGATGGGGGTAAACGCCGGGCACGGACTCAACTACCTGAACATCCTGCCGGTACGGCAGATCTCGGAGATCGAGGAGGTCAGCATTGGGCACGCGATTCTGGCACGTGCAGTCTTTGTGGGGCTTGATAGAGCGGTAAAGGAAATGCTCGCCCTCACCCGGTGACGCAGGGAGAAGGAGCGTTCTCCTCTGCGTCGGCGAGCATTGTCTGCTGCTCCACTCCTTCAGTCAAATGAATGTCAGGCAGCTCTCCCCCTACCGCCCCCGGAGAAGAAGAATCCAGATAATCAGCAAGATGATCGATGTGACAACCAGCGCACGGGAGAGCCACTTCATGCGGTACTCACCTATCGTTTCGCTATTCCTACCTCCTATTCCTCGCAACTGCACCCCGTTGCAGAAAATTGAACGCAGATTCCGGTCCGGCACGCGCTGACGTGATGGCTGACACCCTGGGATAGAAAAATTGTGACCCGGGGCAGAGTTAGTGGTGGCCTCGATGTGTCAGTTGTTCAAAGCTGGCTGGTGCTACCATCCGTCAGCGGCTGCAAATTTCCAAATGATCCTTCGGAAGAAACCAGCTTTGCGTTGACAAACCGCTCCATGCGAACATCACCATCGGTCACGATGAGTGATTCATATCGAAACCCTTCGTCATGAACAACTGTCTCGCTCGGGAAATTCAGCTTCCGGTGCAGTCCCACTCACCAGGGTGGTTTCGACTCCCCAGCGTGCGTGCACACGTCTAAGTCCCCGGGTGGCATTCCCAAGGCATCTTTCCCGGAAGCATCTCATTCACTCCATCACCAGCAACATCCTGGAACGCAACCTCGGCCGAGGGTTGAAGGTCTTCCCGATTCACCAAATTCCCTGGTTGAACCTTCTGAAGACGAGCGATCGCGTGCCAACGAGCGACTCCTCTCCCGACAGCTATTCCAGTCCGATGCTGGCATTGTGCGCACGGGTTCCCGGAAAATCCCTGGCACTGTTCGGTTCGAACAGGATGGCAACACAGTCAATGATACCATCACGGGCGGGGAGGCTGAAGACCCCGGAAAACGTTCCCCGGTCTGTGGCCGGGTATGACGGGAGATGAGGGCAATTCGATGGGTGAGCTCAAGAAGAGCCTTCCCTGCCGCTCTGGTAGGTTTACCGGTGAAAACGTGGGAGGTCCGCTGCTGAAGGCGCTTGGAAGAACAACAGGAGAAGGGCAGTAGTCGGCCGGATTTCAGTCCCGCATTTCGAGTTTCCGGATTTCATCCCGCACGGCCGCGGCCTTTTCATAGTTCTCTTTCTCGATGGCTTCCTTGAGCTGCTGGTGCAGGAGCTCGAGTTTGGATTGCTTCGTCGTCGGAGCCTGTTGTTTCTCTATCCGCTTCCGTGCGGGCGGTCCCTGGTCTTCTTCTTCTTCTTCGGGCACAAATGCCGCCTCGTCCATCACGCCTGCAGCAACATAGATCTGCACGCCATAACGGACGGCCAGGGCGATTGCATCGCTGGGGCGCGAATCGATTTGCTGGTTCTCGAGGTTCAGTTTTGCGTAGAATGTGCCGTCGCGTAGTTCGTCGATGATGATGTCCGTCAGTTCCGCACCGAACGCCGCGATGATATTCTTCATCAGATCGTGAGTCAGCGGACGCGGCGGCTTGATCCCTTCCATTTCGAGTGCGATGGACTGTGCTTCCGCAGCGCCGATAATGATCGGAAGGCGGCGGTTTCCATTGATCTCCCGGAGAATTAGTGCATACGCACCGCCGCTTTGGGGGTTTGTTGAAAGGCCCAGAATATCCACCAGCACCCGTTCCACGCCAACCTCCCTGTTCTCAAGAACCATTACACAAAAAACCCGTAACAAGCAAGCTTCACTTCCCCAGCGCTTTCCTCAGCTGCGCCGAAAGTTCCGGCAGGATCTCAAGAACGTCACCGACGATCCCATAGTCCGCCACCTGAAAGATCGGGGCGTCCTTGTCCTTGTTCACGGCAACGATGTAGCGAGAGGAGGACATGCCTGCAAGATGCTGCACAGCGCCGGAAATCCCGCACGCAACATAGAGAGTCGGCGACACCGTTTTTCCCGTCTGTCCGACCTGCTCATCATGCGGTCGCCAGCCAGCATCAACCACCGCACGTGAAGCACCAACCGCGGCACCGAGGACATCCGCCAGTTCCTCGATCAGGTGGAAGTTCTCAGGGGCCTTGAGCCCCCTTCCTCCCGATACGATGATGTCGGCCTCTGTCACATCCGGTCGTCCGGAGCCGACCTTGACATCCTTGACCACAGCACCGAAATCGCCGGACTCCAGCGGGACGGTCTTTTTCTCCACAATGGCGGAACCTGGAATCATAGTAGCGGTGAACACGTTGGGGCGGAGCGTAAAAACCTTTGTCGGGGTCTTGATTGTCACGTCCACGAGCGCTTTGCCCGCGTAGACCGGCCGTGTGGCGATCAATTCACCGTTCTGAACCGTGAGCGCGACACAGTCGGCGGCGAGTCCCGCACCCAGCTTCACTGCAACCCTTGGTGCAAGATCCTTCCCCATTTGGCTCGCCGGGAGGAATACGACCTGGGCGCCTTCCGCTGTTGCGATTGCAGCGATGACCTTGGCGAACGCCGTGTTGGAATGGCGTGCTAGGTCCGGATGGTCCACCTCGATCACGCGTGTTGCCCCGTAATTTCCGAGCTCTTGTGTGGCGCCTTCAACTCCTCTTCCAATCACCAGAGCGGCGAACTCAGCGCCCAGCTGGTCGGCGAGTCCGCGCGCGGCGCGCACGGTTTCCAGTGAAGACTTCTTGAGTTTCTGATCGCGGAGCTCGGCAAAGGCAAGGAATTTCATAGGAGGATCTCTCTTGGGATCAGATGAGTTTTGCTTCTTCGTGCAAGAGCCGGATCAGCTCGGTCACAGCCGTTTTGTCCGTGCCGACTATCCTGCCGGGGTTTTTTGCCGGCGGTTTCCGGAGACGGAGCGTTTCCACGCGGATCTCCGCCGCAGCTGCTGGTTTCTCCTCAATGGGTTTGCTCTTTGCCGCCATGATGCCCTTGAGTGAGGGGTAGCGCGGCTCGTTGAGCCCCTTTTGAGCAAGGAACACGGCCGGCAGCCTGGTCTCCACCACTTCGCGGCCGCCTTCGATCTCCCTCTCGCACGTGACTGTTCCCTCCTGGATCTCCATCTTCACGACGACAGCGACCGACGGAAGTCCCAGCATCTCAGCGACCAAGGTCCCCACCTGGGCATCATCATAGTCGATGGACTGCTTGCCGAACAGGATAACATCAGGAGTGAGGCCTTTCAACTCTTGGGCAAGACCGGTGGCCACGGCGAAGGAGTCTCGCGGCGCATCGTCTTTCAGGAGAACAGCCCGGTCGGCACCCATGGCGAGCGTTTTGCGGAGTGTCTCCTTGTGGACATCCCCTCCGAGGCTCAGTACCACTACCTCGCCTTTCCATTTGTCGCGTATCCTCAGAGCTTCTTCAACGGCGATTTCATCATACGGACTGAGCATATAGGTCACGCCGGTCCGGTCGATGGTCAGGTTATCTGGTCCGACCTTGATCTTCGTTTCGGTGTCAGGAACATGATTGACGCAGACAGCAACCTTCATGGATCTCTCCTCAGATGACAATGATGGTGTGAAAAGGTCGGTATTCGCAGACACACCGGGGGAGAAATATAGTCAGTCGAGAGAATAAAGGCAATAACATTGACTTTCAGCCGGTTTTTGGGTATCTTAAGTATTCAACAAAAAGCGCAAGAGAACACGGTAGGAACAACACATGGCACAACACAAATCCGCTGAGAAGCGTGCACGGGTGTCGAAACGTAGAGCAGATCGCAATGCGCAGTGGAAATCACGCATGCGCAGCGCGGTCAAGCGCCTCCGGAGTGCAAAAGAGAAGGAAAAGGCACTTACCGAGCTCAAGAAAACGGTGAAGCTCCTCGACCAGCTTGCCGCCAAAGGCATCATCCATCCCAACAAGGCCGCCAACAACAAGTCGCAGCTCACCCGGTTCGTCAGCCGCCTGAAGTAACGGAGAAGCCTCTTTATTCAAGAGGCTTCTCTGAAGCTGCACGCTCTTCCAATTCCGCGATTCGCTTCCTGTAACGCTCGGCTTCTGCCGGGCGCCGCTCGAGCAATTGACCGTAGGCCTCGATCGCCTCCCGATACTCTCCCTGCGACGCATAGATTTCTGCGAGCGTTTCTGTAACGAACCTCGGCGCGCCTTCCGCTCGATCAGCCTCCCCTTCTTCCCGCTCCCGGACCGCAGGAGCGCCCGCACTCCGGACCTGCTTTAGCAGGAAAGCAACGGTGCTGTCCTGGTCACCCCCACTGTCAGCGATATACCGGTCGAAGGTCAGCGCATTCTTCTGGGTCTTCAACGTCCGCATCTGCTGCTCGGCGAAGGCCTGGAATTCCTCCTGCTCGCGTCGCTCGGTCCGCTCAACCGCCTTCTGCAGCTCATGATTGTCGGGGAGCATCCGGAGGACCCGCCGGTACTCGAGCATAGCTTCAACGGTTCGACCCAGCTCCTCGTAGCAACGGCCAAGGACAAGAACGCCGGCCGGATACCAGGGAAATTGTTTTAACCCCTCGACGCAGAGTTTCAGCGCCTCACCGACATCTCCCTTTGCCAGATGCCCCGCTGCCACCCGCGCAAACGACGAAGACACGCGGCCGACGGAGGATTCTTCCTGTATCGCTGGTGCCATAACGGTATCCCCGATGGTGCCGGCTCAATTCCCCGCGCTCAGATGGCGCGCAAGCAGCGCATGCTTCACCGACATCACGGACACGAACGTGAAGCCGAGGAAGAACAGGAGCTGGAACGGCACGGCGGCAATCTCCAAAAAAAAGATCGAAGATGCAACCCCGAACAGGCAATAGACCGCAAGCAGGATCTCCACCACAACTGTTCCGCTGATCTTCACGGGAACGTACTTCTTATCCTTCCATGAATCCTGTTTGTTCTGGATCATGTACTTCGGCGTACGAACAAAATCGCTCTTCTTCCGGAACAACCCCTCTAATACCGCGCGGCTATTGTTGACCGCGAATCCCATGCTTCCGGCCATGAAAACCGGGAAGAGGAATATCCGCCGTCGCCAGTCGAGGTAAACATCCTTCTGCGAGAAAAGATAGAACAGGAACGACCCGATGAAGGCGAACACGAACACGGACATGAACGTGAAATATCCGTCATACAGGCCGCTGTGCTTGATGAACACAAGGGGAACATTCAGCACACCGGCAAGCACGATAAAGGGGAAGACGAGATTGTTTGTCAGGTGAAATGTCGCATGCACCTTGATCTTCAGCGGCAGTTTCGACCTCCAGACGACGGGAAGAATTTTCCTCGCCGTCTCGATGGCACCCTTTGTCCACCGGAATTGCTGTGATTTAAGCGCGTTAATCTCCGATGGAAGTTCCGCCGGGGAGGTCACGTTATTAAGGTACTTGAACTTCCATCCCCGCAGCTGGGCACGGTAGCTCAGGTCGAGGTCCTCCGTGAGGGTGTCAGCCTGCCAGTTTCCGGCGTCTTCGATACAGGATTTGCGCCAGACCCCGGCGGTTCCGTTGAAGTTGATGAAGAACCCGACCTTGTTCCGTACCGCTTGCTCTATCACAAAGTGTCCGTCCAGTGCCATCGCTTGCGTCCGCGTCAGAAGCGAGTATTCGGAGTTCAGGTGCTCCCACCGCGTTTGCACCATCCCGATCCGCTCGTCCGCCATGAAGTACGGAACCGTCTTCAGGAGGAAATCCTGACGGGGAACAAAATCAGCGTCGAAAATCGCGATGAACTCTCCTCGCGCGGTGGCCAGCCCGGCCTTCAACGCCCCCGCCTTGAATCCTTCCCGGCTCCCCCGGCGGATATGCTTGATGTCGAACCCCTGCTTCCGGTAGCGGTCCACAAGCCCCGCCACCACATCCACCGTCTGATCCGTGGAATCATCCAGCAGCTGGATCTCCAACTTGTCTTTCGGATAGACCATCGCGCATGCCGCGTCAATCAGGCGCCCGACGACATACAGCTCATTGTACAACGGGAGCTGGACCGTGACGACGGGATAATGGGTGATGGCGTCGACAGCCTTCTCCTTCCTCGTGCGGAACTTCAGGTAGTAGTAGATCATGATGAAACCGTGCGACCCGAAGATGAACAGGACGGTCAAGGAGAAGATATAAGAGAACAGGATGAATTCTTCCATGATGCGTTGTGCGTTTACCCCAGAATGTGAAACAAATGGTTGCGTTGACCTTGATGAACAGCTACCAGCCGGAGACCGACTCGAGAAGCACGTCCTCGCTCAGCTTGCGGATCGCTTCTTGCAGGCCCACCCTCCGCTGCGACAGGCCGCCTCCCGAATCGTAGTCCCCCCAGTTCGAAAACGTTTTTTCCCACATCTTGCGCCGGAATTTCATGTCCTGAAACGCGAAGCGCGCAGAAATCGTCACCCGGCGCTTCCGCACTTGTTCCCCCTGTTCGACCACCGAAGGGGCGTCCGTCACGCCCGTAATGACTCCCTCGAGGATCGCATCCGCCACGCTCCGGTCTGCCACCTGCAGACTGTTATCAACGATGAAGAGATTGGTCAGCTCCGTAGTGCACTGCTCGCGCAGCCCCGGCTCGCCAAAGCCGGACTGGTCGTCCACCAGAGGAATTGCGACGGTCTTCAGATGTGTCGGAACCGAGGAGCCCGTGAACGAATAGGGGCATCCGCTGAGACCGGCCGCAACAAGGACACCGACACAGACAATCTCCACCGCACACGCAATCCGCCGGATCATCCCAGCCCGTACTCCTTGATTTTCCTGTACAGCGTCCGCTCGCTGATATTGAGCATCCGGGCAGCTACGCGGCGGTTTCCCTTATATCGCTCAAGTGCTTCGGCGACCATCTTGTGCTCCATCTCCTCCAGCGAAAGACTCGGCTGATCCTGTTGCGGGCGCACGGCCATGGGGTCCTGCTGCGCCCTGCGCGAAGCTTCAAGCACCTGAGCCTGGTCCAACAAGATGTTCCTCAGCTCGACGATGTTCCCCTTGATGTCCAGAAGCGCCCGCAGGATCAGCTCCCGCTCTGCCTGTTCCACACTCCTGCCTACCGGAACCGGAAGACTCCGGTCATCCGTCAGTACCTTTTGCTCGCGAAGATACTTCCGGACATCGTCGGCATGGATCTCCCGCCCGTGCTCAAGCACCAGCAGACTTTCAACGACGTTCCGGAGTTCACGCACGTTTCCGGGCCAGGCATACGATTTCAGCACATCCATCGCTTCATCGGTCACCCCTGCGAACGGCACGCCATTCTTCTCTCCCACCTCCCGCACGAAATGCCGGAAGAGCGTCGGAACATCCTCCGGACGGTTCCGGAGCGGGGGGACGACAATGTTCACCGACCGGAGACGGTAGAACAGATCTGTGCGGAACCTTTTGTGGCGGACCTCGTTTTCGAGTTCCTTGTTCGTCGCGGCAATGACGCGAACGTCAACCTTGCGCGGAACCGATGACCCCACGCGGAGGTACTCGCCGTTTTCCAGGATTCGGAGGAATTTCACCTGTGCTGAGAGGGGAAGCTCCCCGATCTCATCAAGAAAAATGGTTCCTCCGTCCGCCAGCTCGAAATACCCTTTCCGTTGCTCCGACGCTCCGGTAAAGGAACCCCGTTCGTGCCCGAACAGCTCACTCTCGATGATCCCTTCAGGAATGGCCCCGCAGTTGACCGTGATCAGCGCTTTCTTGCTGCGGGTGCTTCCCGCATGAATAGCCTTGGCGATGATTTCTTTCCCAACGCCGCTTTCACCGGTGATAAGTATGGTGATGTCGGTCGGGGCCACCTGCCGAATAACCTCGACGATCTTCTGCATCTCCAGGGATTCCGCAATAATCCCCTGGTCACCCTGTGCCTTCCGGGTATCCGATTTCAGCGCCGCGTTCTGCATGCTACTTAGGGACCACCATGGAATCCACGCTGTGTTTCTTCTTGATCTCGGCTCCTTTCCCCTTCGCCTCGTCATAACTGGAGTAGGTCCCCACCAGGACGACGAAGAGCATGCGGGTGTCCCTCATCTTGCTGATAACCTCAACGGAGTAACCGAGGTTTTCGAAAAACTGCTTCTGCTTTTCCGCGTTCGCTTGCGTACCAAATGCCCCGACCTGCAGAGTGAACGCTGTAGGTGTGACTCCACTGGAGGGGGCTTCGCCCGCTACAGGTCGGGGAGGCGTTACCGGTGTGACCTGCTGGGCCACTGACTTTTCTGTGTGTGCCGGTGCAGGCGGCTCTTCTGTTCGCACCGCTGGCACCTGCGCACCCTCTTCCTCTTCCGGAAGACCCGCCGGCGCTGCCCCGTTGACCTTTGCCAGGTAGCTCGAGCCGGGATACTCCTTCTTCAGCTGGTTCAGCTTGATTTCCGCCGTACGATAGAGCCCCAGAGCATAGTAGAACTGATATACTCTGAAGAGCGACGCATCCGCCCACTTGCTCCGCGGAAAGTTGTCCACAACACTCTGATAGATGCGTGCCGCTTCCGCCCCTTCCTTCGTTACCAGCGCTTGTACGTACAAAATGCCGGGGTCATTCGGATACCGGGTCAGCAAGGACGGTATTTCCCTGCGGACGTCCTCGGTCTGGCCATTGTTCACCATGGCAATGCATCGCTGCACATCAGCATCCTGGCTCCAGACAGGAACCACCACACCGAATGCGAGCACGATCACTACTCCGAACATCATTGTCTTCACGCGTTTCCCTTCAGAACCCGTGTACCGAGGAGAGTGGCGGAGTTGACTCGATCGATCCGGATTTCAACGTATTCTCCCCGATGCTCACCCTTCCACGGAAACACGACGGTTTTGTTCGTGTCTGTTCGCCCGCTATAGGCTTCAACTGACTTCTTGCTTGGAGCCTCCACCAGGACTCGTTGAATCGTCCCTATCATCCTCTCGTTGATGGCAAGAGATATCGCGCGCTGAAGCTCGGTAATCTCGGTGACCCGCCGCCCCTTTTCCTCGTCAGGGACATCATCCTCCATCTCCCACGCTTTCGTGTTCTCCCGCGGAGAGTATTTAAAGGTGAAAGCGCCGTCGTACCCGACCGCCCTCATCAGGGCAACGGTCATCTCGTGCTCCACGAGAGTCTCGCCGGGAAAACCGGAGATGATGTCGGTCGTAAGACTGACACCGGGAATGGCCCGACGGATCTTCTCCACCTGCTGCAGGTAGTGCGCAATGCTGTACGTCCGGTTCATCCGCTCCAAAATACGGTCAGAGGCGGACTGAACCGGAAGGTGGATGGAGTTGCAGATGTTCTCTGTTGTGGCAATCGTCTCGATCAGACGGTCCGACATATCCTGTGGATGTGAGGTCATAAACCGGACACGTACGGACCGGTCAACAGCCGCGACAGTCCTCGTCAGATCAGCGAAATCCCGGTCACCATCACGGTAGGAATTCACATTCTGGCCGAGCAGGGTGACTTCCCGGTAACCCCGGGCCGCCAGATCCCCCACCTCCTGGACCACACTCTCGAGCGGCCTGCTCCGCTCCCGCCCCCGGGTGAACGGAACCACACAGAACGTGCAGAATTTGTCGCACCCCCGCATGACGGAAATCCACGCCGTGATGCCGTCGGCCCTTAGCGGAGCAATGTCATCATAGCTTTCCACCCGCGAAAGCCTGACAGCGATGCCTTTCTCCCCTTCAAAGGCACCTTCAATCAAGGCTGGGAGCTTCCGGTACTCATCCGGTCCTACAACAATATCCACAAGCTTTTCCTGATCAACGAGCTTCGCCCGGAGACGCTCGGCCATGCATCCGAGGACTCCAATAACCATTCCAGGGTTCATCCTCTTATACCGGTTGAAGAGCCCGAGACGGCCGTAGATCCGCTGCTCCGCCATCTCCCTGATAGCGCAGGTGTTCACCAGAACCACATCGGCATTAGCCAGATCACTGGTGAATGCATAACCCTGGCCGGCGAGAATCCCACCGACCAACTCAGAGTCCGCCACATTCATCTGGCAACCGTAGGTTTCGACGTAAACTCTTTTCTGCGAGACGGGATATGACATATTGGATCAGTTTTCGAAGGGCTAAATGTATCCAGAATATGACAGAAAATCAATTTCGTTAGGTTACAAATTGGTTAATTCTTTTTAATTTAGGGGTTTTTGAGCTAAAATCAGTAATTTATGCCAAAAAGTCAGGTTTCCTGGGGGTGTTTTTTCTGCCAAATTGTTTGAAAGAAAACATGGTCTTCGTATATTTGGGCCAACGCTCTACCCTCCCGTTCTCCATAACTATCCCCAAAGAAACCCATGAACCCCAAGGAATTGATCAAGAATGTCGCTGAAAAGGCAAAAGGTCTTAGGAAAACCATTGTTTTCCCTGATGCAACAGATGAAAGGGCTATACAGGCATCGAGAATCCTTACCGACAATGGCACCGTGAAGCCGGTCCTCATCGGGCAGAGTGCTACAATCGAGGAAAAGGCAGACAAGGTGGGGACTTCCCTTGCAGGGATCACGATTGTTGATCCTGAGAAGTCAGAGAAGCTGGAAGACTTTGCCCAGATCTTCTATGCCCTGAGGAAAGCAAAGGGTATGCAACTCTCAGAGGCGCGGAAGCTCCTGACAAACCCTCTTTACTACGGCGCGATGATGGTCCGAGAGGGGATAGCCGACGGAAGCGTTGCCGGTTCGCTTTCCACCACCGGGGATGTTTTGAGGGCGGGAATACAGGTCATCGGCCTGGCCGAAAACATTACGATTGTCTCGAGTTTCTTCCTGATGGTCTTTCCGCAGCAGGTCTATTCGTTCGCCGACTGCGCCGTGGTCCCTGATCCCACGCCGGAGCAGCTGGCGGACATCGGGATCTCAACGGCCGACAACCATCGCCGGCTGACAGGCGAGGAACCCCGTGTCGCACTTCTCTCATTTTCAACAAAAGGGAGCGCAAGCCATCCCCTGGTCGAGAAAGTCCAGCAGGCGGCGGAGATCTTCCGCCGCAAGCGCCCTGACATCGTGATGGACGGTGAGGTCCAGCTCGACACGGCGATTGTTCCGAAAGTCGCCTCATCGAAGGCTCCGGGAAGTCCTCTGGCAGGGGGAGCCAATGTCTTGATCTTCCCCGATCTGAACGCCGGCAATATCGGTTACAAACTCGCTCAGCGGCTTGCCGGAGCAGAAGCCATCGGTCCGGTCGTGCAGGGGCTCCGAAAGCCTGCGTTCGATCTCTCGAGAGGGTGCAGCGTCAGTGATATCGTCAACGTAGCGGCGATTAACGCGGTTGTCGGAGCAGTTTGAGGAAGAGCCGCCAGCCGGAGCCCGAGACGAGCCTGCAACACGAAAGTGTGGCAGGCTCGATGCGCTTTCGGGCCACCCTGTTTCTTAACGGTTACCTAACATGCTTCCTGCTGGCCCCCGACAGGGCTTTGTAGCCACCTGACTTTCATCGACCTGTCACTTCCTTCCCCGGACCACCCCCTGCATCCACGCCACCACCAGCACCACGAACGCCACCGCTACAATCGTCGGCGAGGAGGGAAGATCAAAGAGGAACGCCAGAACGAGCCCTATCACCGGCGCTATCCCGCCGATCAACACTGAGACAAGGAAAATCGACCGGACCCTTCTGACGAGGAGCATGGCAGCTACCGGGGGGAGCACAAGATAGCCGAAGACGAAAATGTCCCCCACCATATGCGTGGAAAAAGAGATCACCACTCCCGCCAGAAGGTAAAAGAGCAATTCCCAGGCACCTGTCCGGTATCCCTGCGTCGCTGCCGTTTCCGGATCGAATGACATATACGCGAACTCTTTGAAGAAGAGAAGCTGAATAGCCATCACGACGACAAATGCCCCGGCCATCAGGACAAAGAGCTCCGGCGTGACAAACAAGATATCTCCCCTCAACAGGTTCTCGATCTCAGCCGCCTCAACCCTCGGTGTTTTCTGCATCACCAGGATCCGAACCGCCACAGAAGAGGCAAAAACCACCCCCAGGACCGCATCGCGCGGGATTTTCTTCCCCGTCAACAACCGGGAGAGAATTACCACGGTCACGAGTGTCATGGCGGCCGAACCCACCGTGTGCGGCATCGCAAGGACTGGGAGGAAGGTCAGGGCTAAGCCCAACACCGAGACTTGTGTGAGCACCGCGCCGAGAAAGATAACGCGCCGGGCTACGATGTAGACTCCCAGGTAGGCACAGATCACGCCGACAAGGATGCTGCCGTAGAAAGCAAGCGGGAACTCCCGGACGATGGTCGAGAAGACCTCATGCAGTGCCATGGCCGCCTCCGGCGAGAATCACTGTGCTCTTCCCAAGATGCTCCACGCGAACCGGCATCCGGTACATCGCTGTGAGATTGTCTCCCGTGAGAACCTCTTGCACTGTTCCAACCCGGAAGAACTCCTGCTCTACAATGGCAATCCGCCTGACGTGATTGGCGACATCATCGAGGAGGTGGCTCACCATGATCACCGTCAGTCCATCGTTACTATGCAGCGAGGTAATCAGGTCCAGAATGGAGACCCGTGATGAAAGATCCATCCCGTTGGTGGGCTCATCGAGAACCAAAACGTCGGGCTTTGCTGCTAGCGCACGCGCTATCAGGACCCGCTGTTTCTGCCCCCCCGAGAGATCATTGAAGCGCCGGCTTCTGATCTCCGCCACGCGAACATGCTCGAGGCTCTCCTGGACAATTCTCCGGTCCTCCGTCCTGGGGCGGCGCAAAACCCCTATGTCTTTGTACCGTCCCATTGTCACGACTTCTTCAGCGGTATACGGAAGGAAAGAGTCGATGGCATCGCGCTGGGGAACGTATCCAAAGCGGATCGGCGACGATCCTTTCGGGATCACCCGCACCTCCCCCTTGATCGGTGAGAGTGTGCCGAGAATCGCACGAAGGATTGTTGTCTTGCCGGCGCCATTCGGGCCGACCATCCCAAGGTAATCCCCGTCAAAGATCTCGAATGAGACATCCTGAAGAATTACCTTCCGGCCGTAGCCGAGCGAGGCGTTCTGAAAAACAATGAGTGGATGGTCCATGGTCAACGCAAGGCGCTTATTAGTGTTCTGATGTTGTAGTCCATCAACGAGATGTAATCGGTCGCCTGGTCCACACCGCCGACGGATGTCGCGAGCCGGAGAACTCTTGCTCCCGTAGTGCGGGCGATCTGCTCGGGGGCACTTGCATCGTAGAACGGTTCTACGATAATCGCCTTGATCTTCCCCTGTCGGACGAGCGTGATGAGATCAGCGGTATGGCTCGGACTCGGTACAATCCCCGGCTTCGGTTCCACCTGGTCGGCAACCACCAGTCCGAGCCACTCGGCAAAGTAGGTCCAGCTCTTGTGGAACGTGACAATTTTCGATCCGCGAAAGGGTATCATTTCGGTCTCCCATTCCGTGATCTTCGCATCGAGTATCTTCAGGTACGCCTCGGCGTTCGACCGGAAGTACGGCTCGTCCGACGGGGCCACACGAGCCAGCGCCGTGACGATCTCCTCCATCATCAGGCGGACATTGCGCGGATCAAGCCAGTAATGTGGATTTCCGAACCGGTGCACGTCTCCCTGCGAGGCATCAACGCGCGCAGGAACCTCCAGCTTACGGATTCCCTGCGAGAGGTCCACAACCGTCAGCCCCGCATTCCGCGAACCGTCCACCAGTTGCGGCCCCCACATCTCCAGATCCATCCCGATGATGAGGAAGAGGTCGGCATTTTTCAGTTTCATCATGTAGCTCGGCTTCACCTCAACGAAATGAGGGTTCTGATCTCCTCGGACAATATTGTCCACCGTTACCCGATCACCGCCGATGCGACGCGCCAGATCGCCCAAGTCGGGTAACGAGGTCACCACACGGACCGCAGCGTCTGACGCCACAACGCTTATGAGAAGAAGAAGGCAAAGACAAGCGAGTCGTTTCATTACGTGGATTCCTTTCGCGATTAGAACGGATGCGCTTTGTGCGGACCAAGCGAGAAGAGAGCCTGCAGCGCAATGAGATTGACCGATTGCCCCCCGCCCGGCTGTTCCGTCCTGGTGTTCTGATACTGCAGTCGGAGCCCGAGAGTCTCTTCCACCGGATAGTAGCCGAAGAAGACCGCAAAAGCTCTCGCGACATCATCACTGCTGTACGGCGACTGGCTCCAATCGTATCGGGCACCGATGCTGAAGATCTTCAGGAACTGGTAATCCGCATAAACGTACATTCCCGCAGTGGAAAGCGACCGCGATTCGGGAAGCCCCTCAGAGTTCAGGAACGGGTTGAAGTTCCGATCCTGTATGGCCGTTCGCGTATTATGGAGGTATTCCCCCTGCACCACGAGCGAGGTGTACGTGCTGGGGCGGTACTTGTACTTGACGTCCAGGTTCGCATACCAGAAGCGGTCCCGCGTGTACGGGTCGTGGATTCCGGTGTACCCGCTCAGACCCACTTCGAGATCGGACGCATCACTGAGAGAGAAGAAACTCGAGAGCCGGCCAGAGGTTGCGTACGTGGGCTTTGCCCCTGAGGTGTCGGAAATCCCTGTCGCCTTTCCGATCGACCCGCCACGGAGAAGGTCAACCGTGAGCTTCGTGTAGATATCGCCGGTCGGAAGGAGGGTGCTGACGGAAACACCGAGATCGTTCAGCCCTTCCTCCCCAAGAAACCGTTCCTGCGAGAGGGGCTGTGTCACAAATGACCAGGCATGAGGGTGCGTCATATTGATTTTGCCAAATTCAACCCGGTATTTTCCAAACCGCAGGTTCAGGTCGAGAGGGAGACCACGCAAAATCGTCGCGTACACTTCTTCCAATCCCAGTTTCCCAACCTCCACGTCAGGCCCCGGAAGGGTCAAGACAACGTCCGCTCTGGCATACGGGTTCAGGTATGCCGAGAGAGCCACCTCGAGCTCCTCGAACATGAAGTCGGGCTGGCTCAACTCGCGCTTCCCTTCGGCCAATTTCTCTCCATCGTTGGACTCAATCAAAAAGCGGGGAATGACACTGATGTCGGGATTTGCCGATGTCTGGGCGATAGCGGAATTCCCAGCAGCAAGCACAACAACCACCCCCGCGCACAAGCATGTGCGAATACATCGCATAATATTCTCCGGATGTTGCTGTTGAACGACCAAGAAAACAGACTACACCGTTATGCGACCGGAGGGCCGCGTTTTCCGGAGGAATGGAGATGGTACCTCTCCTTGATGCCCACTGCGTGAACGGAGAGGCAGAGAAGTATGGTGGAGGCGTTAGCTGGGATGAACGTCGCAGAGGGAGTGGCAATTCGCTGGACTGACTGGACGCAGATGGGGCATGGGTTGAGACGATCCAACGGTATGTGGTGTTCTATGCAGCCGCATTCGTGACTCATCAGCCGTAGGCCGGACGTCAAGCGGACCGGCAGAGAGTGCTGGTGTACGACTTCCACAAGCAGCCCTGTAACGATATACAGGACAAGCACGGAGAGCGTCGTTGTATATCCCCTGCGCTGATTCATACCGGATCAATGTAACTGATTGCGTAGCTCGATGCAAACCGGAAAGCAACCACGGTGGAACAGGAGGAGCACGGGCCAATCGATGCTTGTTCCCGCCTGTGGACGTCTGTTTGACCAGTTGTTGCGGATGATGTGTGCGCCAGGGGTTTTCACTCCCGTGGCGCCGACAAACCCTCTGGCTGAAGAACGGATGCCTCGTTCATCAGCCGGTGGCGGCAGTAGAGAAGAGAGGCTCGCCAAAATCACATCCATGTTTTGAATTCCGCACATGGCCAATGCGCGGGGGAGGGGAGAGATTTGAGCACAGTCCCGATGCAACGTCATGACAACAAAAGGGGAGTCAGATTCATACCGCCGGATTCCGTGGGGGGACACGACGGAAATACAGCATGGCCTGAAGTTGGGCGGGATGCCGTTCCATCCACCGACAGCGAGGGAAAGCATCGCATCGGAACTGATTGCAGGTGTTGCAGCGCTCAGGCCGGAACCACTGAGCTCACATCAGGGCCTGCAGATTTTCCCCAGCACAACGCGCTTCCACGCACCGGTCACACCAGGCAGGTTGGCAGGATGCCCGGCCATGGTCTCATGAGCAAGGATCGCAAAGCAGACCGCTTCCTTTGCATCCGCCGAGAGGCCGAACTCATCGACCAGCCGGACCCGGGCTCCGGAAAAATAGCGGCGCAGTTCATCAATGAAGAAGCGGTTCCGCGCACCACCCCCGCTGACGATCACCTCGTCTGCCCGCATCCGCTTCTGAACAAAACGTCGGTATCCGTCATACACCGCAAACGCCGTGAACTGTGAGGCGGTTGCAATGATGTCTTCCTGTTCGTATCTGCGGCCTGACCGAAGAAGCTTCTGAACGAACACATCCCCGAATTCTTCACGTCCCGTTGATTTGGGCGGTCGCGCGCGCAGGTACGGATGGCGCACCATCCGGTCAAACAGGTCGAGCGAGACCACGCCGCTCGCCGCGGTCCTTCCGCTCTGGTCGAAACGTTTACCATAGAACTCATGCATCAACGAGTCAACCACCATGTTTCCGGGACCCGTATCGAAGGCTGTGACATCTTCCGGAGCTGCATTCTTCGGCAGAACGGTGATGTTGGCGATCCCGCCGATATTCACCAGCAACCGGTTTGTGGTCCTGGAACGGAAAACCAGCCAGTCGAAATAGGGAACCAGCGGCGCTCCCTGGCCGCCCGCAGCAACATCGGCCACCCGAAAATCTCCCACGGTAGTGATTCCAGTCAGCGTAGCAATGACCGACGGATCCCCGATCTGCAGTGTCGCGCGGATCTTTCTTCCAAACATCGAGCGCGGCGTCGGCAGATGCTGGATAGTCTGCCCGTGGGAACCGATCAGTGTGAGATCCGCCATCCGTACTTTGGCCCGACGAACCAGCTTTTCGACCGTTTCAACGTACAACTGCGCCAGCAGGAAATTGAGACGTGCAATGTCGTCAACCCTGCTGGTTTCAGGGAAGGAGTTCTTCACGAGCAGGCGCCTGAGTCCACGGGGGAACGGGTCCTCGATGTAGGCAATTTGCCGAAACTTCGTCCGCGGTCCGCTCCCCTGAACACTGAGAAGAACCGCGTCAATGCCGTCCAGCGATGTGCCGGACATCAGGCCGACAACAAGCCTGGCAGCTGCCATAGGAATCTCCCATTGTTTCCACAGCCGTGGGTCAGTTGTTCGCAATGACCCGCTTTCGTACCTTGTTCGGTATGAAAAAGGAACTGCTCATCGGTACCCACGTGTCGGTAAGCGGCGGATTGCATCGCGCCTGTGAACGCGGGACGCGAATCGGTTGCACAACGATGCAGGTCTTTACAAAGAACAGCAACCAGTGGGAAGGAAAGCCGTTTGCCGATGAGGATATTCAAAGCTACAAAACGGCTCAGGCGAAATCAAGCATTGCGCCGGTTGTCGCACATGCGGCATACCTGATCAACCTCTGCGCCGTGAATTCTGCCGTCCTGGAAAAATCACGGCATGCCCTCGAGGATGAGCTCCGCCGGTGTGAGGTCCTCGGCCTGCAAGGACTCGTCTTCCACCCGGGAGCGCACATGGGACGGGGAGAAGAGGGGGGGATCAGATTGATCGCGGAATCCATCAATGCCGTTCATGAAAGAACCGCCGGCTTCCGGACCCTCACCATCCTCGAAACAACAGCAGGGCAGGGGAGCGCTCTCGGGTACCGGTTCGAGCACCTCCGCGGCATTGTCGACAGGGTCAACCAGCAGCACCGGATGGCCGTCTGCATCGACACCTGCCACCTTTTCGCTGCGGGCTATCCGATTCATACCAAAGAAGGCTGGGAGGGGACGATCATGGATTTCGACCAGATCATCGGGCTTCACCGGCTTGCCGTGGTGCATGTCAATGATTCCCGGAAGGAATTCGGTTCTCGCGTGGACCGGCACGAGCATATCGGCAAAGGCTATATCGGAAAAGATGGCTTTCGTATGCTTATGAATGATTCCCGATTTGACCGAATCCCTAAAATCCTCGAAACAGACAAGAGCGAGGACATGCATGAGGACGTGGAAAATATGGCCATTTTGCGTTCTCTGGTCGCTTGATTTTCCGCCTTCCGTCATGTACTTTATCTTGTATCTGCATGGGGAATCCAGTGATGAAGCATCTTTGGCTGGCTGTGCTCCTCCTGACGTCGTTGTCGGCCCTCGCCCAGGACCTTCTCCCGCCAGCCAGTCCTTCGACGATCACTGTTCCTTCTCCAGGAAGAGTTACCTCTTTCGGGGTCGGTTCGACCAATCAGCTTCTGGGATCAGCACCACGGGGACACGCGCTCGGTTTTCTGAACGTGACTGATTTTGGCCTTTCGGGACGGGCCTATGTCAGCCTCTCGAGGCAGCAACCTATCACTACCGAGTTGAGCTTCGGGTTCCTTCGCATGAACCCCTCGTATATTCCCGAGACATACCTCAACGGATACGTTTACTCCCAGGGGCTTTTCGTACTCCCGGCTTACCTGGGTATTCGGATGAAGCTTGCTGAAAGCAGGACAGGGAGTGTTCTCTGGAACTGGTATGTGCGCGGCGGCGGCGGTCCGGCCGTAGGCATGCTGACCCCTCTGGGACTTGGATTCCTGGAATCCGTCGGCAGTACGGCCTTCATCTGGGGAGTGGGAGCATATGCTGCTACCGGACTCGAATTCGATTTTGACGGCCCCTTCCAGGTCTTCGTCCAGACTGGAGTCGACTACAACGCTTTCTTCAGGCGGATTGGCAACTCCAGCAGTTTTATCGGTCCATCCTTCGCCATTGGCTTTGGCCGGTTGATTCCCTGAATGATTTCCTCTCGCATCCGGGCAGGCCTTTCCCCGCCCCGTCCTCCCGTAGGTCACCATCTCGATGATCCGAACTGCCCGTGTGCTCTTTCTTGTGAATCTCAGGATCTCCAACAGATGAGTATTCAATGACCCTCACCCGTACATGCATCATTCTCCTGACGGCGGCCGCATCGGCTGCCGCGCAATCCGTCTTCCCGGTCCGTGACGAAGGCGAAGCCCGCTCCAGGTCCTACGACGTGCTCCACTACAGGATTGAAGTTTCTTTCGATGAATCGAACCGGAAGGTCATCGGCAGAGTTACCACGACTCTGGTGCCGTTCCTCGAGGAGTTCACCACGCTCGCCTTTGACGCCGAGCAGATGCAGATCCAGAGGGTCACGCTGGGGAAGAAGGAACTCCGGTTCAACGTGGAACCGAAAACGCTCGTCATTCATCTTGACCGGATCTATTCGTTGTACGACACCCTCACCGTCTCTGTCGAGTACTCCTGTACGCCAAAACGCGGGCTCTACTTTGTTCAGCCGGATTCTGCCTACCCCGACAAACCGTGGCAGATCTGGACGCAGGGCGAGGACATGGACAACCACTTCTGGTTCCCGTGCTATGACTTCCCGAACGACAGGGCAACTTCGGAAATGCTCATCACGGTCAGGAACAATTACGTTGCTGTCTCCAACGGCGGTCTTGTGGGAATCCGGGAGGACAGGAAGGGGGGAACAAAGACGTTCCACTGGAGAATGAGCAAACCTCACGTTTCATACCTCATCATGCTTGCCGCGGGGAACTACGCCCTCCTCAAAGAGAAAGCCGGTGCTCTCCCGCTGGAGTACTATGTGTACCCTGCCCAGACGGAGGATGCGAAGGTCTGCTTCGCAAAGACCGCGGACATGATCACGTTCTTCAACGAGAAGATCGGCTTCCCCTATGCGTGGGAGAAGTACGCCCAGATTCTCTGTCGGGATTTTGTCGTCGGTGGCATGGAAAACACAAGCGCCACCACCCTGATCGACGACGGGACCGTCTTCGATGCCCGCGCCCGTCTCGACAACTCACCCACAAGTCTGATCGCGCATGAACTCGCCCATCAGTGGTGGGGCGATGTGGTAACCTGCAAAGACTGGCGTCACCTCTGGTTAAACGAGAGTTTCGCCAGCTACTTCGATCCGCTGTACCACGAACATCTCCTGGGAAGGGACGAATTCGACCACGTGATGTTTGAGGCGCAGCAGGCGGGGATCAACGTCGACAGACGTCTGGGCCGCAAGCCGATCGTAAGCATCGGATCGTACGGCGAAAACGTCTACCCCCGGGGCGCCTCCGTGCTTCATATGCTCCGTTTTCTTCTCGGCGACCAGCTCTTCTGGAGAGCGATCCGCCATTATATTGTCAAACATCAATTTTCGGTTGTCGAAACAAACGATTTCAAGGTCGCCATCGAAGAGGCCACCGGTCAGAACCTTTCCTGGTTCTTTGACCAGTGGGTCTACAAAGCGGGGTATCCCGTGTTTGATGTCTCGTACCGCTGGAACGACACCACGAATTCGGTTCTCCTCCACGTGCGCCAGACGCAGACCATGGACAGTCTCACCGGTGTGTTCCGCACGCCCGTGGAAATCGCTATCACCGGCTCCGGCCGCACCTCGGCCCACAGGGTGAACCTTCTCACCCGGGATACTATCCTCGTCCTTCCGGCTCCAGGCGAACCGGACCTGGTCATCTTTGATAACGGTAACTGGCTCATCAAGGAGCTGGACTTTTCGAAATCACCCCGCGAGTGGAACTACCAAGCCGAGTTCGCCCGTAACCCTGTCGACCGGAGAAGGGCTGTACAAGAGATCCTCAAATTGCAGGATACCGTAGCGTGCATTCAGTTTCTCACGCGCATCGCACAGAAGGACTCTTTCTGGGCGGTCCGGCGTGAAGCCGTGATCGGCCTCGGCAGACTTGCGGCAGCCACCGAACAGGCGAAAGGTGAAATCCGGATAGCGTTGCTTTCCGCCGCACGCGATTCGCAGCCAACGGTACGTGCCACAGCCATCGCGCGGCTGGACCATTTCAGGGACGAGGAGGTGATCCGCACGCTCCATGCAGCATTGAAGGACTCGAGTTATTCTGTCCAGGCAAGTGCCCTCCGCTCGCTGACAAAGGCTGACTCCGCAAACGCTTTGGCGTTATTGACGTCTTATCTGGACGTCCCCTCGTACAAAGACATAGTCTCCAACGCCGCGCTAAGCAGGCTTCCATCTGTTGACTCCTCGAAAGCGATCGCCGTGGCCCTGCAAAAAGTGCGTTATGGACAGCAGACTTCTACACGCTTCGCCGCCATGAATATTCTGGACCGGTACGCAAGAAACCATCCAGAACTGATGCCCACCTTGGTCTCGCTGACGGGAGACAAGAACACTTTTGTGCGGTATTCCGCCCTGCGATCCCTCGGTGACCTCGGTGATGGGACGGTCCTCCCGACGCTTGACAGGATCGCCACCGACACCACCGACAGGGCGGCCGACATCGCCCGCGAGAGCGCCGGAAAAATCCGTGAGCGCGCCAAGTGAGCGGCTCGGCCGTGAGCCGAAAACCTCGTGGGCACGGAAGGTGTTCGTTGTCTGCAGATCTTCCATACAGTCCGATCGAGGAGTGGGGGTTCCGGTTGAACCACTCAGATTGTCTTTTGCGGTGCATTTCGATACCTTTGCTCCACCACAGCTTTTCCAGGCAACCATGAATGCAATTCGGATTATTCTCTCAGTCGGTATTGTGGGGGCCCTCCTCATCTCTGGCGCAGGGTGCAGCAAGAAGCAGGATGGTAAGAAACGCATCGCCGGGATGGTGTATCAGGAAGACCAGTTCTTCCGCCTCGTTCTGTTCGGCATGAGGGATGCTGCGGCCCAACATGGAGTCGAGCTTCTTGAGGCAAACAGTGCCGGCAAGCCCGACAAGGAAATCCAGTTGATCAACACATACATCGCCAGCGGTATCGATGCCATCGTAACCTCGCCCTACAGTGCAAGGGCCTCGGTCAGTGCTCTCTCACGTGCGCGGGAGAGAGGGATCGTTGTTGTCACGTACAATACCAACGTCGAAGGCGACATATCGGCTTCGTTCATTGAGAGCGACCAGGTAGACCTGGGTCGCTCAACGGGGAAGGCCGCACGGGAATATATCGAGAAGAATCTGGACGGCAAGGCCAGGGTCGCGATTCTGGCGTTCCAGTCCCAGGCGCCGGAGCAAAACACTATGCGCGTGAGCGGTTTCAAGGAGGAGATCACGAAACTTCCCGGCGTGACGGTTGTCGCTGAGCAAGACGCCTGGCTTGCCGAGCAGGCGGTCAAGAAAGCGGGTGACATCCTCACCGCCCATCCCGACCTGAACATCCTCTGGAGCGCTAACGAGGGGGGAACTGTCGGTGCGGTGATGGCCGTAAAGAACGCTGGAAGAGCGGGAAAGGTGGTCGTCTTCGGTACCGACATTGGCGATCAATTGATGGATTTTCTCCTTGCAGAGGAGAACGTCCTCCAGGCAGTCACCGGTCAGCGGCCATTCGAGATCGGTTCGATGGCACTCATGTCGGCTGTTAAGGTACTCAAGGGCGAACCGGTCGAAAAAAGGGTGTCCCTCCCCGGTGTGCTGCTCTCACGGCAGAAGCCCGAGGAGGTGCGCCGCTTCAAGGAGCAACTGAAATCGCTCATCAGATGACCTGCCTTTCCCAATAGGCATGAAACCGTCCACACATATCCTGGAGACGGTCAGCCTCCGGAAGGAATACCCCGGCACCGTCGCACTCTGCGACGTCTCGCTGAAATTCAACGGCGGGAAGATCCATGCCCTGCTGGGAAAGAACGGTGCGGGGAAAAGCACGCTGGTCAAGATTTTCGCAGGCGCGGTGCAGCAAGACGCCGGCAGGATCCTTCTGAACGGCATCCCCATCGATCTTCGTTCTCCCCGCGATGCTCTCCGCCAGGGCATCGCCGCTGTCCATCAGGAACTCAGTCTCGTGCCGGCGCTCTCGGTTGCGGAGAACATCTTGCTTGGCCGCCTCCCAAAGAGAAAGCGGGGCGGGGGCCTCATTATCGACTGGGACGAGACTTTCGCCCGCGCACAGAACATCCTCGATACCCTCGGAGTTACCATCGATGTGCGGACCCGGGCGGGGGAACTCGGTGTCGCCCAACAGCAGAGCGTCGAGATCGCCAAGGCCATGTCGTACGACCCCGCCGTCCTGATGCTCGACGAGCCCACATCAGCCCTTGCCCATCACGAAGCGGAACGACTTTTTGATCTCTTACGCACGCTTGCAGGGCGCGGTGTTATAATGCTCTACATCACCCACCGCCTGGAAGAGATCCACAAAATCGCCGATACGGTCACGGTGCTGCGCAACGGCGAACTCATCGGGACGATCGGCATCGGGGAAGCCACACCGGCAACCATCGTCCAGATGATGTTTGGAGAGGCGGTTCAGAAGACGCGACCGCCGAATGTCCGCGCACACCGCGACCCTATCATGGAGGTGAGATCGCTGACACGGACAAATACGTTCGAGGAGATCACCTTCACCCTGCACAAAGGCGAGATCCTCGGCATTGCCGGGCTTCTTGGCTCGGGGCGGACGGAGTTGCTGCGTTCCCTCTTTGGCGCGGACCCACATGACAGCGGCGACCTTCTGCTTGACGGCGCGGTGGTCAGCCCCTCGAGCCCCGTCCAGATGAAATCGCTTGGCATCGTGCTTTCCCCCGAAAACCGGAAGGAACAAGGATTGATCCAGATGCTGAGCACGCGTGCGAATGTCTGCCTTGCCAGCCTGAGCCGCATCTCCAGGGGAGGATTCACCACTCGGGCACGTGAACGAGCGGTTGTCGACCGGAACATCCGCGAAATCGATATCACGGTCCCCGATACCGAGGCGGCGGTTTCCACGCTGAGCGGTGGTAACCAGCAAAAAGTCGTGGTGGCAAAGTGGCTGAACACAAAACCGCGGATCATGCTCCTAGACGAGCCAACGCGTGGCATCGATATCCAGGCAAAGCAGCAGATGTTTCAGTTGATCCGCGACTTGAGCGACCGCGGGATCAGCTGCATTGTTGTATCCAGTGAACTCGAGGAGCTGATGGATATCTGTCACCGCATTTTGATCATGAAGATGGGAAGAATAGCGGGGGAGATGCTCCCGCACCATTCTACACTCAAAGAACTGTTTGCCCTATGCATGCAATAGTACAATCACGCATCTTCCTCCGCTCCGCCGTCCTGGAAATCATTCTGGTCGTGCTGTGCGTCGCTCTAGGAGTCACTGCGCCGGGGTTCCTCTCAACCGACAACTTGTTGAACGTCCTGCGGAATGTTTCCATGCAGGGAGTCATCGCTCTCGGGATGACGATGGTGATCATTGCAGGAGAAATTGACCTGAGTGTCGGTTCGATGGTTGCCTTTGGCGGATGCCTGACCGCCTTTGTAACGGGCTGGCTCTCCACAGGCGTCGGCTTCCCGATGCCTGTCGCCATCGGGACTGCCATTACGCTGACGCTGGTCACCGGGTTCCTTGTTGGATGCTTTACCGGCTTGATGCGGACCCGGTACCAGGTCCCGTCGTTCATCACAACGCTGGCTCTCCTAACAGGGCTTTTCGGAGCCGCGGAGCTGATCACCAATGGATTTCCTCTCACGCCCTTTCCGGAGTGGTACAACTTCATCGGCGGTGGATACTTACTCGGGATCCCGTTCCCCGCATTGATCTTCCTGCTGGCCTTCGCCGCCGTCCAGGTGCTGATGAATTCAACTTCCTTCGGCCGCTCTGTCTACGCTGTTGGCGGTAACGCGGAAGCCGCACGCCTCAGCGGGATCGATGTGAACACGGTGAAAACCCTGGTCCTCGCGATCACCGCCGCCCTTGCAGCATTCAGCGGCGTGATGCAGTCGTCAGAGATCATGTCGGGCACCGCTAACACCGCCAGAGGATGGGAGCTCGACATCATCGCGGCGGTGATCATCGGGGGCACGAGTCTGATGGGGGGCATCGGAAGAGTCTGGGGAACCATGATCGGCGTGATTTTCCTGGGCGTTATCATGAATGGGATGACCCTTCTGAACGTCAGCGAGTACTGGCAACACGTTGTCAGGGGAGGGCTCATTCTGACAGCGGTGCTGATCAACCGCCTGCAGGCCAAATCTTCATAGGAACCCTCCATGGCACCCAGACCGATCCTGTCCAGGGGTACACGCCCCAGCTCGCACTCCGGGCAGACACCCAACGCATGAACGGATACGAGCGCATCACGGCCGCCTTCCGGGGCGAATGGCCCGACACGACTCCGGTGATGCTTCACAATTTCATGATGGCTGCGCGGGAGGCAGGGGTCAGCATGCGGAGTTTCCGCAACGATCCGGAAGAGCTTGCACGGTCGTTCATCGAAGCCGTGGAAAAGTATGACTACGATGGCGTCCTTGTCGACGTCGACACGGTCACCCTTGCGGCCGCTGCCGGGGTTCCGATCGACGCGCCAGAAGATGAACCAGCACGCGCGGTAGGAGGACGGCTCCATGATCTTGCCGGAGTTCCTGATCTTGAACCCGTCAATATCCAACATCACCATGGAGTACAGGTGTGGCTGGAGGGGGTTCGCCTCCTCTCAAAGCACTTCGGGAACGAAGTCTATCTCCGGGGCAACTGTGACCAGTGTCCCTTCACCCTTGCCGGTCTGGTGCGCGGCATGGACAACTGGATGACCGATCTTCTCAATCCTGACAACGAAGAGGCGGTACGATTGCTTCTCGAATACTGCACCGGTATCACGCTGCAGTTCATCGATCTGATGGTGCAGACCGGAGCACACATGACGTCCAACGGCGACAGTCTGGCCGGCCCCGAACTGGTCTCACCATCACTGTTCCGCCGGTTTGCCCTGCCATACAACCGGCAGATCGCTGACCGCTCCCATGCCCACGGACTCCCGCATATCCTTCATGTCTGCGGAAACACCGGACCTATTCTGGATGATCTGGTGGCCACGGGTTCCGACGGACTTGAAATCGACTACAAGACCGATGCCCGGAAGGCACGAGCAGTCTTGAACGACCGAACGGTTTTTGTCGGCAACATCGACCCGAGCGGCGTTCTCGCCCTCGGTGCTCCGGATCTCGTCGAACGCACAACGCGGCAAATACTGGAGATTTTCTCTGAGACGCCGCGCTTTGTGCTCAATGCCGGTTGCGCAATTCCTTCCATCACGCCCCCTGAAAATCTGAAGGCCCTGATCCGGACAGCGCGGGAATTTCGTCGACCATGACAGATCTCGAATACCTCGGCTGGAATCCGTTCTTCGCAAGCAACTTTGCTCCCTATGAAAGGGACGGACTCATCCCGGGAAGGATCGCGATCGAACAGAAGACCCACTTCCTTGTTGCCACGGCCGGGGGTGAACTGCGCGCTTCTCTCGCCGGCAAGCTGCGGTTCGAGACCCGGGGAGAAGAGGATGTTCCCGGCGTGGGGGACTGGGTGGCGCTGCGCCCTACGCCGGGCGAGCGAACGGCAACGATCATCCATGTCCTGCCGAGAAAGAGCAAATTCTCCCGCAAGGCGGTAGGCAGGGAGAGCGTGGAACAAACTGTCGCAGCAAACATCGATGTGATTTTTCTCATCAACGCGATTGATAGGACATTCAACCTGCGCCGGCTGGAGCGGTACCTCGTTTTGGCTGCCGGGAGCGGAGCCCGACCGGCTGTAGTCCTGAACAAATCAGATCTCTGTGCCGACCTCTCTGGTGTGCTGAACGATGTCCGCGCCGTGACAGCCCAGGTGCCTGTGTATGTTATGAGTGCCGCGCGCGGCGAGGGCCTGGATGTTATTCGCACTTCTCTTGGGATCGGCGTGACCGGCGCTTTTCTCGGTCCATCCGGCGTCGGAAAGTCGACGATCATCAACCGTCTCCTTGGACTGGCGAAGCTGAAGACCTCGGAGGTACGTGACTATGACGGCAAGGGAAGGCACACGACATCGCACCGTGAAATGGTGGTATTGCCCTCGGGCGGGATCCTTATCGACACGCCCGGCATGAGGGAGCTTCAGCTCTGGGAAGCCGATGAGGGAATTCAAGAGGTCTTTGAGGAGATCGAGAGCCTCGCTGCAGCGTGTCGGTTCAGGGACTGCCACCACAACCAGGAACCGGACTGTGCCGTTCGAAAAGCCCTTGAGGAAGGAACCCTGGACGAGGGACGGTATACCAGCTATCTGAAATTGCAGCGGGAGATTGAGCGCCAATCACGCAAGTACGACACGCGGGCCCAGGCGCTTGAGAAGGAACGGACCAAGCGACTCACATCCCACCACAAACGAAGCTACAAAAAGAAGTAGCACGGCACTCCCCAGCTTCGCGTTGACGCTTAACCAGCCCTTCACCCTGGATGCAGGTTTGTGCTTGTGCGTCACACCGCCTTCGGTCCCCTCAGCACCCGCGCTGGCAGCATCAGTAATGCCTTCAGAAATTGAAACAGTGCACTCACGGTAATGCCGAGCAACCGGAACGGGAGCGTGAGAACCCAGACAATAGGATAGAGCACCAGCGCCAGCAGGGCTAGCGGCCAGCAGATGACCAACAAGATCAACCAGAGAACAAACTTCGCCATCTCATCATCTCCAGGGTTTCGCTACCATGTCCATCCCCCCCCGAACGGGGGAGGGACGGAAACTAGGGTTAGCCTCTGATTGCTTCCTGCATCACTCTCACTTCGTCAGCTCAGTCGTAACAATACCCCCGCCCATGGAAGCGGGGATCTCTGATTCGCTCTTTACAACGCGAGGAGTTTCCCGGGATATCCAGAACCTCAGTGCTCCGCTTTCGCCGTCCATCGGCTTCGCATCAACCACGAAAGCTTCGAAGGATCCCGCCGCCGTTGTAACGTTTTCCCTGCCTGTCACCGCGAGCGCCATAAGCCGAACCTTGCGCGAGCCAAAATCAAACATGTTGACGGTCGCTTTGTAACCTTCCACAAGCGGGAGTGTACACAGCGGGACTTCAAGGCCCGGTCCATCGGACACGACGGGGCCGGACGACTTCTCATCAATTGGTATGTCCGTGCCGGAACCGGAGACTTTGCCCTTGACACCCCCGGGGGCGAAATCCAGCACGATGCCGCCGGGACCCTGTTTTGCAGCCCGGCGCACGGTCAGGAGCGAGGCAGCATCAATGTCAACCGTGTCTGTTGCCGAGCCCATCGCGCCGGACGTCGCATCCACGATGCGCCAGACATTCTTACCGCCTTGATTGGCAGCAGCAATTGTGCGCGACGTGAGCATGGTCATTTTCTGACCCATGGCCGAAAACGTTGATGTGTACGTGAGCCGGTCGGGTTTCATCTTCGATGCCTGGAAGATCGCTGCCGGTGCAGCTTCCCCAATCGTAGCACGCTCTGGCATCTTGACGGTTTTCACGTCCACAGTCAGCGCATCAAGTTTCTTTTGGATCTCCGGCGGGACCGATTCCTGGAATCGTCCGCCAATATGCTTCGCCAGGAAACGTTCCAGCGCAGTATACATGGCCAGTCTGTTGTCGCGGCCGGCAAAGCCGTGCCCTTCGTCGGGCGCGACCATATACTCAACCGTTCTCTTTAGGTCACGCATCGCCACCACAATCTGGTCTGACTCTGCTTTCTTCACACGCGGGTCGTTTGCTCCCTGGACCACCAGAAGTGGAGCCTTCATGTTTTTCGCAGAGTTCAGGGGCGATTGCGCTTCAAGCATCTTGAGATCCGCCGCATCGTCGATATCTCCAACCCGGACGGCGAACAATTTCTTCAGCGGCGCCCAGTAAGGCGGAATCGACTTCAACAGCGTAATGATGTTGGACGGACCTACGTACGAAACTCCAGCAGCGTAGAGATCCGGCGTAAACGCAAGTCCCGCAAGGGTTGCGTATCCTCCGTAGGATCCACCGTAGATTGCCACGCGTTTCGGATCGGCGATTCCCTCCTTCATCAGCCATTGCACACCGTCGCTGATATCATGCTGCATTGCTCCTGTTCCCCACTGTTTGTTCCCCGCATTGAGAAACTTCTTGCCATATCCTGTCGATCCGCGGAAGTTGGGGATGAGCACCGCGTAGCCACGGTTTGCCAGGAATTGTGCCTCGGCGTTATACCCCCAGGTGACCCGGGTCCACGGTCCACCATGAATCAGCATCACCGTTGGAAGGTTCTTCGTCGGGACCCCCTGCGGTGTCGTCAAATACGCGGTTATCGTCATCCCGTCACGAGCGGGATATCTCACCGGCTTCACGGCTGCAAGATACTTCATGGGCAGATTCGGACGTGAGCGATAGAGCAGATCGGCCTTACCGGTCTTACGGTTGTAAAGGTATCGCGACCCCGGATCGACATCGCTGGAAACTACCACCATCCAGAGACTCTCATCGGCGGTCATGCCAGTGATGGAAACTTCCCCTTCGGGAAGAGCCTTGGTCATCCTCGAGTAATCTTCCCCGAACTGTTTCTGTTTCGGATACACGCGGACGCGGTCCCCAACGTAAAATGTCGCCAGAAGCTCATCTGTCACATCCGAGAAGAGCGCGCTCTCGAAATCCACTTCGTCCTTCGGGTCTTTTTCGACAACAGCCGTCTGCCCAGTCGCCAGATCGAAGAGCTCGAGCTGTGACTTGTCAACATTGCCCTTGTCCGTCGTCAGATAGAACTTCTTTCCGTCGGGCGTGAACCGGACAGGGGAACATGATTCGTCTGCACTCACGGAGTAGATGGTGGAGAGAGCCTCCTTATCCAGGCGGAGGATCTCCGTGCCCCCGCTGGGGGTCTGACGCAGGCCAAGCCGCAGTGCGCCCGTCAGATCCGTCACCCACCCAGCAATGTTGTCGTCGTTCTTTCTGAGAAGTACCCGTTCACCGGTAACAATATTCAGTCGATACGCGTCGTGCAATTCCGGACGGCGGTCATTCAGACCGACAATGATCTCGCCCGGTGTGCTTTTCGGAACGTCAATGATCTCGGCCCGCACTTTGGCCATCGGTGTCAGATCGCGCGACGGAGGAACCGGCTCACCTGAGGCGAGCGGGTTGACGGCATAGATACGATAGTTTTCATCGCCTCCCTTGTCCTGCGCATAGAGCACATACTTGCTGTCACGTGACCAGAAGTATGATGTCACCGGCCGTGCGGTGTCCGCGGTAATCGGTTTTGCCTGTTCGAAACTATCACCGATGCCCTTGACCCAAATGTTGCGTACACCTTTGAGTGGCTTGAGAAACGAAACCATGTGTCCGTCCGGTGAAACCTGGGCACCGGAGATCTCGGGATCACCAAAAAACAGCTCGCGGTCAATCAATGGAGGAAGCTGGGCGCTGCCGGCGACAAAGCCGAGAAGGACCAGGACGAGGAGAAAAGGAATAGTACGCATAGGCTGTGCAGTCTCCAGAGGTTTGTGATCAAAGGGTCTGTCTTCAGTGTACGTACAAAATACGCAAAAGTTGCCGAAAGAACATCTTGATGGCTCACGCCGGCAAGACAAACTCGATACTTGCAACTGTTCGGATTGCGTGATTGCCGCGTAGTCGATACGCACCATACGTGAATCGTGCATGAACCCTCACCGATATTTGTCCGGAGTCCCGCGGCTCCTCCGGGAACAGTGTACGCAGGTCCGCAATCTGACGACCACCGTTTCCTTCCGGTTGCGCCTCTCGTTTCCGTTCCGTACGTTGTGACCATTCGTTGTCCTTGTTCTGAGTGCTTCATAACATCGCTCTTCTCGCTTCTGCTCGCTTGTGTTTTCACCATGACGATGACGGTTCCCCTCTCTGCACAAACCAAGAAGTATGATCTCAACTCCAGCATTGTTACCTTTGGGAATACGATGAGCATGGGGAAAAGGAGGACCTCGAAAAAAATCGTCCTCTCCTTCGATGATGACGGAATGAAGGAATGCAAAGTCACGCATATGGACGACACACCGGAGGAGACGTTCCTGAACGGCGGCAAGACCCTTTGCAGTAATGCCCACACACCGAAGGCAGCATCCAAGAGGGGGGAGGCGCACCGGGGAACCAGACTCCGCTTCGGCTGGGATGGAGTCCCCGCAAGAGATGAGGGGTGAAGCGAAGAAGATCGCCAACATGACAGGCGCAGGGAAGGAAGGCATTCGGGAGCACGACGTCCAGCGGGAAGACCTCGTTCGCAGGTTGGGGTACACTTCTCGCGGACCTCAACAGTAGGGTGGATGCGTAGCACAACAGAGGCGGTGAAAATCGAAGAAGACGCGAACGTGCCGGCTGAGAAGCCCAACATCCCGGCGGGATACGAGTTGAAGCAACAACTGAGAAATCCATCGATGGGTAAGCGAACGATCGTAGTCTTCAGCGTCTCTGCCGGCACCGGCCACGTCCGTGCCGCCGAGGCGCTTGCGGCAACCGCCCGGGCTACATTCCCTGACCTGGAGGTCGTCCATTTCGACCTTATGACTCTTGTACCACCTCTCTTCCGGGAACTATATGCAGGTTCGTATCAGCCTCTTGTTGAGCGTCATCCAGCACTCTGGGGATACCTGTACGACCTGAGCGACC
>Ga0209253_10000113_pt1 | contig 57335 bp, 48 predicted proteins | sample FrelakmetBRP12BR_FD_187145 | JGI IMG/M metagenome (GOLD analysis project Ga0209253, IMG submission 187145) | Freshwater lake sediment microbial communities from the University of Notre Dame, USA, for methane emissions studies - BRP12 BR (SPAdes)... | ecosystem: Environmental > Aquatic >...
CGACGCTCAGATGTGCGCGAACGCCAGCGCGCCGAGCACGACCGACGCACCGGCGACGACGACCGCGCCGATGCCCATCGACCGGATGCGCGTGAGGATCGTGATGGCGGCGAGCGCGATGGCGATCTGGATCAGCGTCATCGCCTGCGCCCAGCGGTGGTGGTCGTGCATCTCGGCGTCGCTCTTCTTCCCCGCGTCCTTCGCGGCCTCCTCGAGCTTCTTCGCCTCGACCATGATCTCGTCCTTCTCCTTCCGGTAACGCTCGATCTCCTTCTGGTATTTCGCCTGCTGCTCGCCCGTGGTCAGCGTCGCGCCCAGCTCGGCCAGGTTCTGCTTGCTGCTCTTCGCCTGGTAGAAGTTCCACTGGTCGGACGCTTCGGTCTTCTTGATCGCGGCCTCGTTCTTGAACAGCAGCGCCGCGTTCTGCGTCGCGCCCGCCATGTACCCGAACAGCGCGCCGATCGTCGCGAAGATGGCCGTCATCACGGCGACGCGGCCGGCGAACGGGTCGCCTGAATGCGCGGCGTGCTCGACTTCGTGGTCGTGCGGACCGTGAGCGTGGAAATGGCCTCCGGACATGCGTGGGTACCTCCGTGGTTGCGTTGGATGCGGGATCAGCGTGCGCTCGCCGCGCTTGGCGCGCGCGTGTAGGTCACGTAGGCGTAGGCGAAGCCGTCCGGTCCGTCGATCCGGTGCGTCTCGCGCGCGGTCTCCCGCCAGTCACCGGCTGCGAACGGCGGGAAGTGCGCGTCGCCGGCGAAGTCGCGGGCGATCTCGGTGAGGTGCAGCGCGGACGCGCGGGGCAGGGCAGCGCGGTAGAGCTCGCCTCCGCCGATGCAGAACACGGGCTCCGGGAGCCGCACGAGCGCGAGCGCCGCGTCGAACGAATCCGCGATCTCGGCGCCGGCGGCGGCGTAGTCGCGCCGTCGCGTCACGACGATGTTCTGCCGCCCGGGCAGCGCGCCCGGGAGCGACTCCCACGTCCTGCGCCCCATGATCACCGCGTGGCCCGTCGTCAGCGCGCGAAAGCGGCGCAGGTCCTCCGGGATCCGCCAGGGCAGCCGGCCGTCGGCGCCGATGACGCCGTTTGCCGCAACGGCGGCGATGAGCGCGACCTCGGGTCCGGCATTCGCGGGTCGTGAATTGAGCGGGGGCGGCAGCGGCCCTGCCGGGCGGGGTGTCATAATTGCCGCAGATTATAGCGGCGGCACCCGTGTACTACCCCCGTTCCTTTCTCAAGTTCATCCTGCTGGGCTTCCTGCTGGTCAGCCTGCCGCTCCTCTACGCGCTGGGCGAGCTCATCCTGTCGCTCGACCGGCTGCAGACCCAGGGACGCGAGGCGGTGCAGCAGGCGGCACAGGCCGGCCGGGCGAGCCGCCAGCTGTTCGAGCAATCGGTCACGCTCGAGCGCATCGTGCGCCAGCACCTGATCCTCGAGGACAACGCGCTGCTGGAGGACTACGGCCGCGTCCGCCAGGAGTTCCGGGCGACCGCCGGGCAGCTCGCGCTGCTGCCGCTCGGGACGGCGCCGCTGGCGGCGCTCGACGCGCTCGCCGACAGCGAGAGCCGGCTGCACAAGCTGCTGACGGTGCCGCAGCGTTCGGCCGAAACGCAGGCGCAGCTTGCCGACGGCTACGCGCGGCTGGCCGATGGCGCGCAGGCAATGCTCGCGGCCACCAACCAGCTCACCGAGCGCGCGATCGAGCAGCTGCAGGAGATCGCCGACCAGGGCAGGCAGAAGTGGCTCTACCTCGCGCTCGCCACGGTCGGCATCGCGCTCGCGCTCGCGATTCTCTTCGCCGTGCTGATCGCGCGCCCGATCCGCCAGCTCGATCAGGCGATCCGGCGCATGGGCACGGCCGACTTCGCGCACGCGATCGAGGTCAACGGACCGCAGGACCTGCGCTATCTGGGCCAGCGACTGGAATGGCTGCGCTCGCGCCTGCACGAGCTCGAGGAGCAGCAGAACCGCTTCCTGCGCCACGTGTCGCACGAGCTCAAGACGCCGCTCACCGCCGTGCGCGAAGGTGCCGAGCTCCTGCGCGACAACGTCGGCGGCAGGCTGTCGCCGGAACAGCGCGAGATCGTGCGGATCGTCCGCGAGAACTCGCTTTCGCTGCAGAAGCTGATCGAGGACCTCCTCACGTACCACCAGACGCGCGCGATCGAGCCGCAGACGCTCGGTCCCGTGCTCCTCGCGGACGTCGTGCGCCGCGTCCTGCGGGAACACAAGCTGGCCGCGTTCGCGCGGATGGTCAGCTTCGACGTGGCGCTGAAGCCGGCACTGGTCGTCGGCGATGCAGACAAGGTCCGCACGATCGTCGACAACCTCGTGTCGAACGCCGTGAAGTACTCGCCCCGGTCGGCGACGATCGGTGTCTCGGTCGGCGTCGAGCGGGGTTTCGCGGTGGTCGACGTGATCGACCAGGGCCCCGGCATCGACCCCGGGGAGCGCGAGCGGATCTTCGACTCCTTCTACCAGGGCAAGCCGCCCGTCGAGGGCCGGGTGAAGGGCTCGGGCCTCGGGCTCGCGATTGCGCGCGAATACGCGCTGGCGCACGGCGGCCGCGTCGAGGTGCGCGAGCGCGCCGACCGCAAGCAGGGCGCGCACTTCCGGCTGTGGCTGCCCCTCGCCGTCGGAGACAGCGGTGACGCCGTGCGCGTGGAGGACGCGTCGGTGCCCGTCACGACGCCGGGAGGCGAATGAGCGCGCCGGGCCGTCCCAAGCGCGAATGGCTCCCCCCCGGGGGGCAGCGCAGCGGCGTGAGCCGCAAGCGTGGGGGCGCACGAATGAACTCGCGCGCGTGGCTCGCGGTGCTCGCGACGTGCGGCGTGCTCGCCGGCTGCGCGACGCCGCCCGCGCCGGTGCAGCCGAAGGAAGACGCGCGGCCGGCGCCGCTTGCCCCGCCACCTCCGCTCGCCACACCGATGATCGAGTATCCGCCGGTGGAGCCCGTGGAGCCGCCGGCGGCGCCCGAGCCCGCGCCGCCCCCCCGCGAATCCGCGACGACGGCCGCGCCGGCGCCGGCGCCCGAACCGGCGCCGACGCAGCCGGTTCCGGCCGAGCCGAGCGAGGACCAGCAGCTGTCGGCGCTCCTTTCCGACCTGCAGCGCTACGGCGCGCTGAGCGGCGACGACGTCCGGCGCGAGCTGAACGCGGTGACGCAGGCGCTCGGGCGCCAGCGCAGCGACTACAACCGCGTTCGCCTGGCCGTGCTCTACACGCTCGCGCGGGCCTCGCCGCAGGACGACCAGCGCGCGCTGCAGCTGCTGGAAAACGTGACGAAGAGCAACCCGGGCTCGCCGGCGCTGAAGCAGCTCGCCGCCGTGCTGCAGGCGCAGGTGGCGGAACGCCTGCGCGCGGTCCGCGACGAGCAGCAGAAGGCGGACGCGGCGGTCAAGAAACTCGAAGCGCTGCGCTCGATGGAGCGGGACCTGCTGCGCGACCGGATCCGCGGCGGCGGCGGCGGCGGCTCCGGCGGATCCGGCGGCGGCGGCGGTGGCGGTGGCGGTGGCGGTGGAGGCGGCGGCGGCTGAGGCCGGCGCCGGAAGACAATGACTGCGAACACTGGCGACATCCTGCTGGTCGACGACGATCCCGACCTGCTCAAGCTCATCAGCCTGCGGCTCGGGTCCGTCGGCTATCGCGTGCGGACCGCAGACAGCGGCGAAGCCGCCCTCGGCGCGCTCGCCGTCGCGCGTCCGGGCGTCGTCATCACGGACCTGCGGATGCCCGGTATCGACGGGCTCCAGCTCTTCGAGGCGATCCATCGCGCGCATCCGGCGCTGCCCGTGATCATCCTGACCGCGCACGGGACCATCCCGGACGCCGTCTCGGCGACGCAGCGCGGCGTGTTCGGCTTCCTCACCAAGCCGTTCGACAGCCAGGAGCTCCTGCAGAAGGTCGCCGCCGCGCTCCGGCTCGCCGGCGACACGCCGGCGGAGAGCCCGGACACGTCGGGCGAGTGGCGAACCGGCATCATCACGCGCAGCCCGCGGATGGAGGATCTCCTGCGGCAGGCGCGCCTGGTCGCCGATTCCGATGCGAGCGTGCTGATCTACGGCGATTCCGGTACCGGCAAGGAGCTCCTGGCGCGCGCGATCCACCGCGCGAGCCCGCGGCGCGACAAGCCGTTCGTCGCGGTGAACTGCGGCGCGATTCCCGAGCCGCTGCTCGAGTCGGAGCTCTTCGGCCACGCGCGCGGCGCGTTCTCGGGCGCGGTCCAGGCACACAAGGGCCTGTTCCAGGCGGCCGACGGCGGAACGATCTTCCTGGACGAAATCGGCGACATGCCGCTCGCGCTGCAGGTGAAGCTGCTGCGCGTGCTGCAGGAGGGCGAGGTCCGGCCCGTCGGCGCGACCCAGCCGATTCCCGTCGACGTGCGCGTCGTCTCGGCCACGCACCGCGACCTCGACGCGCAGAAGGCCTCCGGCCAGTTCCGCGAGGACCTGTATTACCGCCTGAACGTGGTTTCGCTCAGCCTGCCGCCGCTGGCCGAGCGGCGCGAGGACATCCCGCTGCTCGCGACCCATTTCCTGCGCCGGCTCGCCGAGCGCTACAAGCGGCCCGTCCCCACGCTCGCGCCGGACGCGATGGCGCTGCTGATCGCCGCGCCCTGGCCCGGCAACGTGCGCCAGCTCCTCAACCTGCTCGAGCAGTCCGTCGCGCTCGCGACGACCAGCCTCATACCCGCGTCGCTGGTCCAGGGCGCGCTGCGCGAGGACGCGAGCGCGCTGGTGCCGTTCGAGGAGGCGCGCCGGACGTTCGAGCGGGATTACCTCGTGCGGCTGCTCAAGATCACCGACGGCAACGTGACACAGGCGGCGCTCCTCGCCAAGCGCAATCGCACCGAGTTCTACAAGCTCCTGCAACGCCACCGCCTCGAGCCCGCGATGTTCAAGGAAGGCAAGGCGCCCTGACGTTTTGCGCGCCCCGACCTTCGGGGCGTCCGGGTTCCGCGCCCGCGTCGAGTCCGGCGCGCGCGCCAGTCGAGCGAAGGCCGCGCGGGACGGCGGCGCCGAATTTCATTCCGCCGTCACATCAGGGTGCCAGGATTTCGTCCCGGGCGCGCTCCCTGTCGGGAAACGGCGACAGCGATTATTTTTTCTTTTCAGTGAATTAGCAAATTTGCGACATTGGCTGTCGGCGAAATGAGACATCGCGCTCCGATGTGCGCGCGACCCGGGGCCGCCAACGGCGATCCGGAATCCATGATTTCAGAGGGAGCCGCAGCGCTTGCGCGGGCACGGCCCGCAGCGCACCTGCTCGTGGCACGTCAATTGCTTGAGTCTGAGCGTAAACCAACGCCCAGCCACTCAGGACCCATGGAAGCGTTCTCGCCCGAATTCGCGCAACACTGGCTCGCCGCTCGGTCGGCGTCGCCGGACGAGCGCGCCGACGGGCGGCCCGAAGATTCGTTGTCGCCTGCGCAGCAGGTCGCTCTGGAGGAACTTGCGGACCGCATCACGGCCGCGCGCAGCGTCTACTGAAACCCCGTAACGTCCGAAGCGCCCGTCCCCCGCCACCCCCACGGGAACGGCAGGCCGCCGAGGAGAGTTCGAACCCCCTTGCCCGCTAACCTCCTCCCGGCGGGCTTTTTTTTGGGGTCGCTCCCGCGCGTCAGACGGCGACGGGCGCCTTGATCGCCGGGTGGCAGCGGTAGTCGGCGATCTCGAAATCCTCGAACCGGTAGTCGAACAGGGAGTCGGGCTGGCGGTGGATCACGAGCCGCGGCAGCGGATACGGCTCGCGCGCGAGCTGCGTCTCGACCTGCTCCAGGTGGTTGAGGTAGAGGTGGCAGTCGCCGCCGGTCCAGACGAAATCGCCGACCGCGAGGCCGCACTGCTGCGCCACCATGTGGGTCAGCAGCGCGTACGACGCGATGTTGAACGGCACGCCGAGGAAGATGTCGCAGCTTCGCTGGTAGAGCTGGCAGGACAGCTGTCCGCCGGCCACGTAGAACTGGAAGAACGCGTGGCACGGGGGCAGCTTCATCCGCGGGATGTCCCCGACGTTCCAGGCGGAGACGATGAGGCGACGCGAGTCCGGATTCCTGCGGATTTCGGCGACGACGTTGGCCATCTGGTCGATGTGCGTGCCATCCGGCGCCGGCCAGTGGCGCCACTGGTACCCGTAGACCGGGCCGAGCTCGCCTTCGGCGTCCGCCCACTCGTCCCAGATCGTGACGCCCGCCTCCTGCAGCGGCCGCACGTTCGTCTCGCCGCGGAGGAACCACAGGAGCTCGTGGATGATCGACCGGGTGTGGACCTTCTTCGTCGTCAGCAGCGGAAAGCCCTCCGCCAGCGGAAAGCGCATCTGGTAGCCGAAGACGGACAGCGTCCCCGTTCCGGTGCGATCCTCCTTGCGGTGGCCGCGCTCGCGTACGTGCCGCATGAAGTCGAGGTATTGGCGCATGGGCGGAAGGGGGATGCGGGGACACGGAAACGCGGCGCGGACCGGCGAGGCCAGACCGCGCCGCTGCGGCAACCGGCGGAATTGTAGCGTTTTGCGGGCAGAATGCGGTCTATGCACCAGCCCAGCCAGTTCGATCTGCTGCGGGAGCGCCGCTTCGCCCCCTTCTTCTGGACGCAGTTCCTCGGCGCCGGCAACGACAACGTCTACAAGAACGCGCTGGTGATCTTCGTCGCGTTCCACGCGGCGACGCTCACTTCCCTCGATCCGAACGCGCTCGTCAACGTCGCCGGCGCGGTGTTCATCGCGCCGTTCGTGCTCTTCTCGGCGACTTCGGGGCAGCTCGCGGACAAGTTCGAGAAATCGCGGCTCATCCGCTGGATCAAGCTCTTCGAGATCGCGATCATGGCGATCGGGCTCGCCGGCTTCTGGCGGCGCGACCTCACGCTGCTGTTCGTGGCGCTCGCGCTGCTGGGCGTGCACTCGACGCTGTTCGGGCCGGTCAAGTACGCGATCCTGCCGCAGCACCTCAGGTCCGACGAGCTGATCGGCGGCAACGGCCTGGTCGAGATGGGGACCTTCGTCGCGATCCTGCTCGGCACGATCGCCGGCGGGCTGGTCGTCGCGATCGACGGCGCCGGGCCCGTGCTCGCCGGGGCGGCCGCGGTGGCCATCGCCGTGGCGGGATACGCAGTCAGCCGCGCGATTCCGCACACGCCGGCCGTCGACCCCGGGCTCGCGATCAACTGGAATCCGTTCACCGAGACGTGGAAGAACCTGCGCTTCGCACGGCAGAATCGCGTCGTCTGGCTGTCGATGCTCGGCATCTCGTGGTTCTGGTTCTACGGGGCGACGTTCCTCGCGCAGTTCGCCGGCTTCGCGCGCGACGTGCTGGGCGGCAACGAGCACGTCGTGACGTTCCTGCTGGCACTGTTCTCGGTCGGCATCGGCATCGGCTCGCTGCTGTGCGAGCGCATGTCCGGCCGCCGGGTCGAGCTCGGGCTCGTGCCGTTCGGCTCGATCGGCCTCACGGTGTTCGCGGTCGACCTGTGGCTCGCGAGCCGGCATCTGCACGCGAGCGCGCCGGCCGGCCTCGGCGTGTTCCTCGCAAGCCCGGCGCACTGGCGCGTGGCCGCGGACCTGGTGCTGATCGGGCTCTTCGGCGGCTTCTACATCGTCCCGCTCTACGCGCTGATCCAGGAGCGCTCGGCGCCGTCGCACCGGTCGCGGATCGTCGCCGCGAACAACATCCTGAACGCGCTGTTCATGGTGGTGTCGGCCGGCATCGCGATCGCGCTGCTCCGGGTCGGCCTCTCGATTCCCGAGCTCTTCCTCGTCACGGCGCTGATGAACGCGGCGGTCGCGGTCTTCATCTACGGGCTCGTGCCGGAATTCCTGATGCGGTTCCTCGCGTGGCTCCTCATCCACACGTTCTACCGCGTCGACAAGGCGGGGCTGGAGAACATTCCCGAGGAGGGTCCGTGCATCGTCGTCTGCAATCACGTGAGCTACGTGGACGCGGTCGTCATCGCCGCCTGCGTGCGGCGGCCGGTGCGCTTCGTCATGGATCACCGGATCTTCCGGATCCCGGTCCTGTCGTTCCTCTTCCGCACGATGCGGACGATCCCGATCGCGCCGGCGAAGGAGGATGCGGCGATGAAGGAGCGCGCGTTCGCCGACGCGGCCGAGGCGCTGCGCGCCGGCGAGGTCGTCGGCATCTTCCCTGAGGGCAGGCTCACCGACACCGGCGAGCTCGGCCCGTTCCGGCCGGGCGTGCAGCAGATGCTCGCGACCACACCGGTGCCCGTCGTGCCGATGGCGCTGTCGGGGCTGTGGGGCAGCTTCTTCAGCCGGTCGGTCGACGGCAGGGCGATGCGCCGGCTGCGCGGAATCTTCTCGCGGATCGCGCTGGTCGTCGCGGTGCCGGTGCCGGCCGAGCGCGCGACGCCGGAGGCCCTGCGCGCGACGGTGCTCGCGCTGCGGGGCGAGCGACGGTGAGCGGCTGAGCGGAACCGTGGAACGGCGATGGCGGCATTGATCGGATTGTTCGTCGGGGCGCTCGTCGGCAACCTGCTGTGGCACGACTGGGGCGCCGCGCTCGGCGGCATCGCGGGTTTCCTCGTCGGCGTGAAGCTGCTGCCGCGTCGTGCGGCGGCCGCGAAGCCGCTGCCGGAACGCGCAGCGATGTCGCCGCCGACAGCCGACGCCACGGCATCCGGCGCGGATCACGCATTGCGCGAGCGCGTCGCGGAGCTGGAGCGGCGCGTGACGAGCCTCGAGGCTGAGCTCGCGGACGCGGGCATCCGCGTCGCGCAACCGCGTGCCGCGGAAGCCGTCGCCCTGGGACAACCCGCGCCCGAGGCGTCGGCCGAGCCGCCCCCGCCCTCGATCGAGCCTCCCCCGCCGGCCATGGGCGCACCGGTTCCGGCGCGCGTGCCGCCCTCCGCGATGGCGCCGGTGCAGCCTGCGGGCGAGACCGCCGTGGCCACGGCCGGTGCGCCGGCGGCGAAGGCCGGGAGCGCGCTGTGGCGGTGGTTCACCGGCGTCAACGCGCTCTCGCGCATCGGCGTCGTCGTGCTGTTCTTCGGGGTCGCGTTCCTGCTCCGGTATTTCGCCGAGCATTTCGCGCTGCCGATCGAGCTCCGGCTCGCGGCGGTTGCGCTCGCGGGATTCGCGCTGGCGGGGCTCGGCGTGCGCCTCGCGGCGACGCGCCCCGCCTACGGCCTCACGCTGCAGGGCGCCGGTGCCGGCGTGCTGTACCTGACGACGTACGCGGCGTTCCGGCTGTACGGCGTGCTGCCCGAGGCGGCGGCGGTCGCGCTGCTCGTCGCCGTTTCGGCGGCGGCGGTCTGGCTCGCCGTGCGCAGTGACGCGCAGGCGCTCGCGGGGCTGGCGATCGCCGGCGGCTTCGCCGCGCCGATACTCATCTCGACCGGCAACGATCCGCTGTGGCTGTTCGGCTACTTCGCGGTGCTGAACGGCGCGATCTTCGCGCTGGCGTGGGCGAAGACATGGCGCGCGCTCGACGCGCTCGGGTTCGTGTTCACGTTCGTGCTGGGCGCGCTGTGGGGCCGCGGCTTCTATGGGCCGGAACACTTCGCGGTCGTGCAGCCCTTCCTCGCCCTCTTCTTCGCCTTCTACGTGACGATCGTGATTCTGCACGCGCGGCGCGGCCCGCCCGCGGCCCCTGATCCGGTCGATGGGCTGCTGGTGTTCGGCGTTCCGCTGGCGGGCTTCGCTCTGCAGGCCGCGCTGGTTCGCGACGTCCCGCATGGCGCGGCGTGGAGCGCGCTGGCGATCGCCGGGCTCTACGCGCTGCTGCACCTCGCGCTGCGCCGGCGCGACGAGCCCGGCGCTGCGCTGCTGGCGCGCGCGTTCCTCGCGCTGGCGGTGATCTTCGTGATGATCGCGATTCCGTTCGCGCTCGACAACCGGGAGACCGCGGCGCTCTGGGCCGTTGCCGCGGCCGGCGCGTACTGGATCGGGATTCGGCAGGGCGCGCGCGTCCTACGGGTGTTCGCGCTTCTCGTGCAGCTGGCCTCCGGCATCGTCTTCGTTGCCTCCGGCGTCGGCGGCGGCGACGACCCGCTGTTCGCGAACGCGTTCTTCGCCGGCGCGCTCGCGATCGCGGTGTCCGGCCTCGCGACCGCCTTCGTCGCCGACCGCGCGGGCGACGCGCTGCCCGCCGGCGAGCGAGTTCTCGTGCCGCTGGTGTTCGGCTGGGGCGTCGTCTGGTGGCTCGCCGCGGGGGGCGTCGAGCTCGTCCGCCAGCTGTCCGACACCGCGGAAACGCACGCCGTGCTCGCCTGGGTTACGGCCGGCGTCGCGCTGGCGCTCGTGCTGCGGCGCTTGCTGCCGTGGCCGCGGCTCGCCGGCGCGGGCATCGCGCTGCTGCCGACGATGGCCGTCGCCGCGCTCGGCGATTTCGATCTCGCGCGCACGACCCTGCCGACCTATGGCTGGGCGATCTGGCCGTGCGCGTGGCTCGTCCACTGGCGGGCGCTGCGCGCGGCGGACGCGCCGGGCGCCCCCGCCACTGCGGAAAGCAGCCCGAAATCCGGTGCCGCCGACTACCTGGGAACGGTCCACGCGCTGTCGGCCCTCGCGCTGACGACGCAGCTCGCGTGGGAGGCGAGCGAGTGGACCGGCCGCTTCACCGCGCACTACACGGCGTGGACACCGTGCGCGGCGGCGCTGCCGGCGATCGCGTTCCTGTGGCTCGCGGCCCGGTGGAGCGAGGGCACGCGGTGGCCGGCCGTTCCGCACGGCCGCGCGTACGCGAAGGGCGCGGGCGTCCCGGTCGCCGCGCTGCTGGCCGTGTGGTTCCTCGTCGTCAACGTGCTCTCGCCCGGCGATGCGTCGCCGCTCCCCTACGTGCCGCTGGCGAGCCCGCTGGACCTCACGCTGGCGCTCGCGCTCTTCGCGCTCGCGGCGTGGGCGCGGCGATGCGCGCGCATGTCCGAGCGCGCGCTCTATCGCTGGATCGGGGTCGGCCTGTTCGTCGCGCTGAACGGGATCGTGCTGCGCACCGCGCACCACTGGGCGGACATTCCGTGGCGGCTGGCGTCGATGCTGGCGTCGAAGCCGCTTCAGGCCGCGCTGACGCTCGCGTGGACCGCCACGGCGCTGCCGCTGATGTACGCGGCAACGAAGCGCGGCGTGCGGCCGCTGTGGATGCTCGGGGCGGGCCTGCTCGCGCTCGTCGTCGGCAAGCTGTTCCTCGTCGATCTCGGCGCGCTGTCGGGGCTGCCGCGCGTCGTCGCGTTCCTCGGCGTCGGCATCCTGCTGCTCGTGATCGGGTACCTTTCGCCGTTGCCGCCGGCGGCGACGGCCGGCGAGCGCCGGGGCGGCGCGCCACCGCCTGCCTGAGCGCGGGCGGCGCACCGGGACCGATGCCGGGGGCGCGCGCGGCGCTGTGCTAGACTCGATTCGGTCTTCCGTCGCTGCTGGCGCGGCTTCCCGGTCTACTGTTTTCGCGGTGCCCCATGTCCGGCAATACGCTCGGCACGCTCTACTGCGTCACGTCGTTCGGCGAATCGCACGGTCCGGCGATCGGCTGTGTCGTCGACGGCTGTCCGCCGGGCCTCGCCCTCGTCCCCGCGGACATCCAGCGCGAGCTCGACCGGCGCAGGCCGGGCACGTCGCGTCACGTGACGCAGCGGCGCGAATCCGACACGGTCGAGATCCTGTCCGGCGTGTTCGAGGGCCGCACCACGGGCACGCCGATCGCGCTCCTGATCCGCAACGAGGACCAGCGCAGCAAGGACTACGCGGCGATCGCCGACACGTTCCGTCCCGGGCACGCGGACTACGCCTACTGGCAGAAGTACGGCGTCCGCGACCACCGCGGCGGCGGCCGCTCGTCGGCGCGCGAGACGGCGGTGCGCGTGGCCGCCGGCGCCATCGCGCGCAAGTGGCTCGCGGAGCGCTACGGCATCGTCATCCGGGGCCACCTCGTTCAGCTCGGCCCGAACGTGATCCCGTTCGAGGACTGGGCGCAGGTCGACGGGAATCCGTTCTTCGTCGCCAATGCGCGGATCGTGCCCGAGCTCGAAGCCTTCATGGATGCCCTGCGCAAATCCGGCGATTCCTGCGGCGCGAAGATCACCGTGGTCGCCGCGGGCGTGCCGGTCGGCTGGGGCGAGCCGGTCTACGGCCGCCTCGACGCCGACCTCGCGCAGGCGATGATGGGGATCAACGCCGTGAAGGGGGTCGAGATCGGCGCCGGCTTCGCGAGCGTCGCGCAGCGGGGGACCGAGCACTCGGACGAGATGGCGCCGGACGGGTTCCTGTCGAACCACGCCGGCGGGATTCTCGGCGGCATCTCGACGGGCCAGGACATCGTGGTCACGCTGGCGGTGAAGCCGACGTCGTCCATCCGGCTCGATCGCCGCTCGATCGACAAGGCCGGCCGCCCGGTCATCGTCAACACCCAGGGCCGGCACGACCCGTGCGTCGGCATCCGCGCGACCCCGATCGCCGAAGCGATGCTCGCGATCGTGCTGATGGATCACGCGCTGCGGCACCGCGCGCAGAACGCCGACGTGGTCACCGCGACGCCGCGCATCGCCGCGCGCGCCGGCACCGGCGCGGGGCAACCCGGAGCGGCGCCGGGAATCGACGACCCGGATCCCGACGAGGCGTGACCGGCGGCCGCGTGTCGCGCGCCGTATCGACGCCGGCGGCGAGCCGCGCCGCGCGGCGAATCACGCCGCGGGTTCGACGCGGGTGATCGTCGCTCCGGCGCCGCCGCGCGAGAGCGCGAGCGTCACGCCGTCGCCGACCGCGAGCTGCGCGGCGTCGTGGACGATCGCCCCGCCTGCCCCCGTCACGATCGCATAGCCGCGGTCGAGCACCGCGTGCGGATCGAGGTGCGCGAGGCTCTGCGCCAGCACCGCGAGGCGCGCCCCCGAGCGCTCCAGCCGCGTCGCCGCGGCGCGCGCCAGCGCATCGCGGGCGGGCGCCAGGCGTGCGGTCTGCCGCAGCGGCTGTCGCAGCAGCCACGCAAGGCGCCGGCCATGGCCGTCGACGTCCGCGGCGGCCGCCGCGACGCGGCTGCGATACGCGCGGGCGAGGCGCCCGGCCAGCGCCGCCGCGTCGCGCCGCTGCTGCGCGAGCCGTGCCGCAGGATGCACGAGCCGCGGCGCGAGGCCGTCGACGCGCTGGATGCGCGTTTCCAGCGCGCGAACGCCCGCACGGTGCCATCGGCTCGCCAGGGCGGCGACGCGGGCCAGCACGGCGCGCCGGTCGGGCGCGACGAGCGTCGCGGCACCGGTCGGCGTCGGGGCGCGCGCGTCCGCGACGAAATCGCAGATCGTGAAATCGGTCTCGTGGCCGACGCCCGAGACGACCGGAATTCCCGATTCGAAGACGGCGCGCGCGACCGCCTCCTCGTTGAAAGCCCACAGGTCCTCGATCGAGCCGCCGCCGCGGGCGACGATCAGCACGTCGACGTCGGCGCGCGCGTTGGCCGCGCCGATCGCCTGCGCGATCTCGTTCGCCGCTCCAGCGCCCTGGACCGCCACCGGATAGAGGATCACCCGCATCGCGGGCCAGCGCCGCGCGAGCGTCGTCAGGATGTCGTGGAGGGCGGCGGCGCGCGCCGACGTCACGATCCCGACGGCGCGTGGATACGCCGGCAGCGGACGCTTGCGCTCCTCGGCGAACCACCCCATCGCCGCGAGCCGCGCCTTCAGCCGCTCGAACTTCTCGTACAGCGCGCCGATGCCGGCCAGGCGCACGGTGTCGACGTTGAGCTGGAACTCGCCGCGCGCCTCGTAGATCGTGGCGGTCGCGCGGACCTCCACGGCCAGGCCGTCCTTCAGCGCAACGCCGGCGAACTGGACCTTCTGCCGGAAGAACACGCAACGAACCTGCGCGCTGCCGTCCTTCAGATTGAAATAGCAGTGCCCGGACGCGGCGCGCGTGAAGTTGGAAATCTCGCCGGATACCCAGACGAGACCGAGGTGCCGCTCGAGGATGAGCCGCGCCGAACTGACGAGCAGCGAGACGGGAATGACGGCCGGCGGGCCGCCGCCGGCTTCCGTCTCCGGTCGCGGGCGTTCCCCGCGCGCGAAGGGCGAATTCATCGGGCGAGCCTCAGGGCACGCATCGACAACGCGGGTGTACGCGCCATTTTGTCCAGGTCAAAGAGTCATCCCCTGTAGCGCACCGCGAGCCCCGGGGGCGAGCGATCGGGCGCCGGAATCGACGGCTGCCGCTCTCGCAGCGGATCGACAAGCCCATGAAAACCAAACGGAAAAACGAGGCGCGAAATTGAGCATTGCAACAAATCTTCCGTCGTACGCGCCACTTAGCGGCCGAATGTACAAGATACGCACACTTTTATCCACAGGATTTGTGGACAACGGCTCCGGGGCGGGGCGGGGCACCCTGCGGGAAGCCTTGTCTGGCGCGGGTTTCGGGGCGGCGGCCGCTCCGTGCTGGGGAGGCGGCCCATGACGGGCACCAGGCTGCCGGTTAGAATGTCGAATCGACATCGATTGTTCATGAACAAAAGCCCATGAGTGCTGCACCGCGGCAAGACAAGTCGCCCCGTCCGTCGGGGGGCTTGGCGCCGGCGCACCGCGCGCCGGGCGATCGTGCGGCCGGCGATGGCGGGCCGGCGTCGAATTTCCTGCGGGCCATCATCGCCGAGGACAACCGCACGGGCAAGTATGCCGGGCAGGTGGTCACGCGGTTTCCGCCCGAACCCAACGGATACCTGCACTACGGCCACGCCAAGTCGATCATCCTGAACTTCGGCCTCGCGGCCGAGAACGGCGGCCGGTGCAATCTGCGCTTCGACGACACGAATCCGATCAAGGAGGACGTCGAGTACGAGGACTCGATCGCCGAGTCCGTGCGCTGGCTCGGCTTCGACTGGGGTGAGCACCGCTATCACGCGTCCGACTACTACGGCCGGCTCTACGCGTTTGCCGAGTGGTTCGTCGCGCAGGGCCTCGCGTACGTGGACAGCTCGACGCCGGACGAGCTGCGCGCGCTGCGCGGCACGCTGACCGAGGCCGGCCGCGCGAGCCCGTACCGCGAGCGGAGCGTCGCCGAGAGCCTCGACCTCTTCCGGCGGATGAAGGCGGGCGAGTTCCCGGACGGCGCGCACGTGCTGCGGCTCAAGATCGACATGGCGAGCCCGAACATCAACATGCGCGACCCGGCGATCTACCGGATCCGCCACGCGTCGCACCACCGCACCGGCGGCGAGTGGTGCATCTATCCGCTCTACGACTACACGCACTGCATCTCGGACGCGCTGGAGCGCATCACGCATTCGATCTGCACGCTCGAGTTCCAGGATCACCGTCCGCTGTACGACTGGGTGCTCGCGCGGCTCGCCGACGGCGGCCAGCTGCAGCGGCCGCTGCCGCAGCAATTCGAGTTCGCGCGGCTCAACCTCACCCACGTCCTGCTGTCGAAGCGCAAGCTGATCCAGCTCGTCGCCCAGAATCACGTCGACGGCTGGGACGACCCGCGGATGCCCACGCTGGTGGGCGCGCGCCGGCGCGGGTTCACGCCGGAGGGGTTCCGGCTCTTCGCCGAGCGCATCGGCGTGTCGAAAGCCGATTCGTGGATCGACATGAGCGTGCTCGAGGACTGCATGCGCGAGGACCTGAACGACCGCGCCCCGCGGCGCACGGCCGTGCTCGATCCGGTGCGGCTCGTCATCGACAACTACCCCGAGGGGCAGCACGAGGAGTGCTTCGCGCCGAACCACCCGCAGCGGCCCGATTGGGGCAAGCGCGCGCTGCCGTTCTCGCGCGAGCTGTGGATCGAGCGCGACGACTACCAGGAGAACGCCCCCAAGGGCTATTTCCGCCTTGCGCCGGGGGCCGAGGTCCGGCTGCGCTACGGCTACATCGTCCGGTGCGTCCGGGCCGACAAGGACGCCGCCGGCAAGGTCACGACCGTCCACTGCACGTACGATCCCGCGACGCGCAGCGGAACGCCGGGCGCCGATGCGCGAAAGGTCAAGGGCAACATCCACTGGCTGTCCGCGGCCGCCGCGGTTCCCGCCGAGGTGCGGCTGTACGACCGGCTCTTCGCCGTCCCGTACCCGGGTGCCCGCAATCCCTGGGGCGCGCGCGGCGACGGTGCCGCGATCGAGACCGCCGCGATCCGCGCGCCGGTGGTTGCCGGCGAGGTCGACGATGACGAGGCCGCCGAGCCCGTCGAGCGCAACTGGCTCGACGACCTCAATCCCGATTCCAGACGCGTGATCACGGCGTTCGTCGAGCCCGCGCTGGCGCACGCGGCCCGCGAGGAGCGGGTCCAGTTCGAGCGGCACGGCTATTTCGTCGCCGATCTGCGCGATCACGCGGCGGACAAGCCGGTGTTCAACCGCACGGTCACCCTCAAGGACTCCTGGGCGCAGCGCTAGCTAGCCGAGCGCCGCGGGTGCGCTGCAGCTCCCCCCTTGTGCCGGCACCGCGACGCCCGCATCTGGTGGCCATCCCGCGGGCGCGTTAGAATCGCGTCCCCGCACGCTCCCCGGAGGTCGATCCATGAAGCGCATCGTTCTCTTCCTCGCGACCAACATCGCCGTCGTCCTCGTCCTCACCTTCGTGCTGAAGGTGCTCGGGCTGGACCGGGCCATGGCGGCGCAGACCGGCATGGGCATCGGCCCGCTGCTCGTGTTCTCGTTCGTCGTCGGCTTCACCGGCGCCATCATCTCGCTGCTGATGTCGAAGCCGATGGCCAAGTGGTCGACGGGGGCGCGGATCATCGAGACACCGCAGAGCGAGCCCGAGGCGTGGCTCGTCGAGACGGTGCGCCGGCTGGCGGAAAAGGCCGGTGTCGGGATGCCCGAAGTCGCGATCTACGAAGGCGAGCCCAACGCGTTCGCCACCGGCGCGTTCAAGAACTCGGCGCTCGTCGCCGTCTCGACCGGGCTCCTGCAGTCGATGAACAAGCAGGAGGTCGAGGCGGTGCTGGGCCACGAGATGGCGCACGTCGCGAACGGCGACATGGTCACGCTGACGCTGATCCAGGGAGTCGTCAACACGTTCGTCGTCTTCTTCGCGCGCATCATCGGGACCCTCGTCGACAGGACGGTGTTCCGCACCGAGCGCGGCACGGGCCCGGGCTACTTCATCACCGTCGTCGTCGCGCAGATCGTGCTCGGCATTCTCGCGTCGATGATCGTCGCGTGGTTCTCGCGCCGGCGCGAGTTCCGCGCCGACGCGGGCTCCGCCGAGTATCTCGGCACGCCGTCGCCGATGGTCAACGCGCTGCGCCGCCTCGGGGGCCTCGAGCCCGGGGCGCTGCCGCAGTCGATGTCCGGATTCGGCATCACCGACAAGGGCGGCATCATGGCGCTCTTCTCGACCCACCCGCCGATCGAGGAGCGGATCGCCGCGCTCACGAGCGGGCGCGGCGCAACGGCCTAGACGGCCCGGCCGGCCGCGCGGGCGTTCCCGCGGGCGGCGATTCGGCTCCACCCGGAGGCAGCGATGATCGACCTGTACACGTTCGACACGTCCAACGGCCAGCGCGCGGCGATCGCTCTCGAGGAGTGCGGGCTGCCCTACCGCACGCACCGGGTCGACCTCGCGAAGGGCGAGCAGCACGCGGCGCCGTTCCTCGCCGTCAATCCGGCCGGCGCGATCCCGGCGATCTTCGATCCCGCGGGTCCCGACGGCAAGCCGCTCACGCTGGCGCAGTCGGGCGCGATCGCGATCTACGCGGCCGAGAAGTCGGGCCGCTTCCTGCCGCGCGATCCGGCGCGCCGCGCGCTCGCGCTGCAGTGGCTGATGTTCGCGGTCACCGACTGCGCTGCCGGGTCGGCGATGATCTACTACGAGTCGGCGCTGCTGCCCGACAAGGCGCCGGCCAATCTCGCGTTCTGCGAGCAGCGGCTCCTGCGCCTCTTCCGCGTCGCCGACGCGAGGCTCGCAGATCGCGAATGGCTCGCGGACGAGCTCTCGATCGCGGATTTCGCGCTCTATCCGGTCTGCGCCGTGCGCCGGAAGCTCGTCGATGCAGCGGGGGACCTGCCGCACCTCGCGCGCTGGATGGCGGCGCTGGCCGCGCGTCCCGGGGTGGTCCGAGGAATGGAGCAGCGCGCGTAGCGCGCGCCGCTCAGCGCGGCGCCTTGCGCAGCAGCCGGTAGTCGCCGTACGCGCCGACGTTCTGCAGCCGCGCGCGATCGGCCTCCCCCAGAGCGGCGAGGTCGCGCTCGCGCATCGCGAAGAAATCGGGCGCTGCATCGTCCAGGCGCTTCCGCAGGGCGCCCGCGTCGACGGCCTTCTGCGCCGTCCCGCGCGAGTAGAACTCGGCCGAGTGCGGCCGCTGCGGAAAGTAGACGAGCCGCGATTGCGGGCCGGCGCGCGATCGCTCGTAGTCGCGCACCAGCGCCTTCTGCGAGCGCTCGGCCTCGAGCGACCCGTGGAGCAGCACGATCCCGGCCACGAAGACCACGGGGGCGGCCGCGGCGGCGAGGAGCGCCTGCCGGACCGCGGGCCGCAATTCCTGCTCGCCCGGCGCGCCGCGGCCCGCACCGTCCGGACGCCACATTTCTCCCACCAGCAGCGCGAACGCCGGCAGCCCGGGGAGAACGTAGGTCACGAGGATGTTGCCGGAGAGCGTGAAGAACAGCATCGGGGTCACCGTCCAGAGCAGCAGGTAGGCGCGCCACGGGTCGTCGCCGAGCGCGCGCAGGCGATCGCGCTGCCGCGTCGCGGCGCGGACGAGCCAGCCGAGCGCGCCGATCGACCAGGGGAGCGCCGCGGCGATCCAGAACAGCCAGATCATGCCGCGCACGCGCGCGTGGGCCGACCCGTAGAGATCGCCCTTCCAGCCGGGCTCGACGAAGCGCTTCCAGTGCTCGCCGACGAGGAAATAGGCGAGGAAGCCGGGCGACGCGCGCTCCGCGGCCCAATACCACGCGACGGTCACCGCCGCGGTCAGCAGGGTGCCGGCGACCCAGGGCAGGCGCTCCCACGCGGCGCGCCACGATCGCGTCCACAGCGTCCAGCCGGCGATCGGCACGAACACGAGCACGGCCGCGACCGGTCCCTTCGCCAGCAGGCCGACGGCGAGGCCCGCGAAGAACGCGAAGCCCGCCGCGCGGCGGCGGCGGTCGGGTCCGCGGACCGCGATCCAGAAGCCGGCCATTGCGAGCGTCGTGCCGAGGGCGAGCGCAGGGTCGGTCATCACGCCGCCCGCCGAGACGAACACGAGAACGGTCGCCGCGAACAGCGCGAGCGTCCACCGCGCCTGGTCCCGCCCGCCGCGCAGCGCGGCGAGCGCGTGGACGAGCGCGCCGCAGCCGACCGCGAGCAGCAGCGACGGCAGGCGCGCCGCGAACTCGTTGACGCCGAAGACGGCCATCGCGGCGGCCGACAGCCACGTGGAGAGCGGCGGCTTGCCCCAGAACGGCACCCCGTAGTCGAACTGCAGCACCAGCCAGTCGCCGGTCTCGAGCATCTTCCGCGCGATCTCGGCGTAGCGCGATTCCGTCGTGTCCATCAGCGGATACGCGCCGAGCGTCGCCAGCCGGACCGCGACGACCAGGACGATGCAGAGCGCGAGCCAGCGGCGCTCGCGCGCCGTCAGGACGAAGGCCATTGCTCCTTCCGCACGGGCGCGGCGCCGTCCGGGGCCGTGAGGGGCCGCGCCGGCGGCAGGCGGCGCTGGACGAGATACAAGGGGCGCTGCTTGACCTCGACGAACATCCGCGCGAGGTATTCGCCGATGATGCCGAGCGCCATCAGCTGGAGCCCGCCCAGGAACAGCACGACGACGATCAGCGTCGGGTAGCCCGCCACGGGATCGCCGTAGACGAGCGTCCAGACGATGACCTTGACCCCGTAGCAGAACGCGCCGAGCGCGGTCAGCAGCCCCGCGTAGCTCGCGAGCTTGAGCGGCACGACCGAGAACGACGTGATCCCCTCCAGCGCGAAGTTCCAGAGGCGCCAGTAGTTCCACTTCGTCTCGCCCGCATAACGGCCGTCGCGGTCGTATTCGATCTCGGTCGACGGGAACCCGATCCACGCGAACAGCCCCTTCATGAAGCGCGCGCGCTCGGGCAGCCGGCGCAGCGCGCAGGCGGCGCGGCGCGACAGCAGCCGGAAGTCGCCGACGTTCTCGGGGATGTCGATGGAGCCGATGCGCCCCATCGCGTGGTAGAAGAGGCGCGCAGTCGTCTTCTTGACCCAGCTCTCCTGCAGGCGGCTGCGGCGGCGCATCAGCACGACGTCGTGCCCGTCGCGCCACGCGCGGATCATGCCGGGGATCAGCTCGGGCGGATCCTGCAGGTCCGCGTCGATGACGACGACGGCGTCGCCGCCCGTCGCGTCGAGCCCGGCGCTCATCGCCACCTCCTTGCCGAAGTTGCGGGAGAGGTCGATCACGGCGACGCGCGCATCGGCGCGGTGGATCTCCTCGAGCAGCGCGAGCGTCCGGTCGCCGCTGCCGTCGTTGACGTAGACGATCTCCGCGTCGACGGGGAGCCCGTCCAGCACCGCGGCGAGCCGCCGGTGGAATTCGGGCAGCACCGCCTCCTCGTTGTAGACGGGCACGACCACCGACAGCGAGTGGCGCGCGCCAGCCTGCGCGCCGGCCGCCGGCGACGGCGCGCTCAGAACGTCCATCGACGGTTGGCGACGAATCCGGCGACGAGGACGACGCCGGTCGCGACGAGTTGCATGACGAGATAGTGCAGATGCACGGTGGCGAGCAGCGCCGCGAGCACCGCCGCGTTCAGCAGTACGCCGGCGCCGGCGACGGCGAGGAAGCGGGGCAGCGCCTCCCGGTGCGCGCGGCGGCTCGCGAACGTGTAGCGGCGGTTCAGCACGTAGTTGACGAGCGCACCGACGATCGCGCCGGCCGTCGAGGCCGCGACGGGGCCGGCGCCCGCCAGCTGCACGAGCGCGATCAGGACGCCGTAATGCGCGGCAGTGCCGATCGCTCCGGCGCCGGCGTAGAGGAAGAACTGCGGTGCCATCGGCGAAGGGGCAGGACGGGGAAGGGTCGGCGCGTCGGCAGGCATGACGGCCGCGCACCGGCGCGGTGCCGCCGGCCGCGGCATTCGCACTTTACCGCTTTGTGCCCGGACGTGCGCAAGCCGCGCGGCGCCGGCCAGCCGTGCGCGCAGAGCCCTCCGCCGAAAAAATCACGGCCGGCGGGGCTAGCCCGGCCGGCCGTGGCGTCGTCCCCTGCGGATGCGGGACGTGCGGCGGTTACTTCAGGTGATTCGAGACGAGCTTCGTCATCTCGAACATCGACACCTTGCCCTTGCCGCCGAAAACGGCGCGGAGCTTCTCGTCGGCGTTGATGAGGCGCCGGTTGACCGAGTCCTGGAGCTTGTTCTTCTTGATGTAATCCCAGATCTTCTTGGTGACTTCGGTGCGCGGCATCGGCGTGGCGCCGATGACGTTTGCGAGGACGGACGACGGCGTCATCGGCTTCATGAACGCGGCGTTGGGCTTGCGCTTGGCAGCGGGCTTTTTCGCAGCGGCTTTCTTGGCGGCGGGTTTCTTCGCAGGTGCTTTCTTCGCCGGGGCTTTTTTCGCGGCCGGCTTTTTCGCGGCGGGCTTCTTGGCGGCCGGCTTTTTCGCGGCGGGCTTCTTTGCAGCTTTCTTGGCAGTTGCCATGGTTCTCCTTCCTGTGAGTAGACGCTGTACACAACGCCGAACACTCTGAAGCAGACCCTCCTGTCACGGGTAACGCTGCTCCATCGGCGGCAACTATAGCGCAATTCGGAGCGAAGGGAATCCCTCGCAGGCGGTTTTTTCGAGGAGGCGCGCGCGGACGTTGCACCGAGGGAATCGAGGCGATCGACCGTCGGGCTTGCCCGACACGTGCCCGGCGGACCGGATGCGGCGCCGCGTCGCGTTGGTCCGAGTGCCTGCGCGGCGCGCTTGAGTCCTGCGGGATGCGATGCCACACTTCCGCCCAGTGTGTTCCCGACGTTGACGATGACTGCCGCGACCCGATGCCCGCCCCGCGCCCGCGGGTCCGCCATCGCCGCCGCCGGGGCAGCGCTGGCGCTCCGCGGGCCGGCGGGGGCGGCGGAGCCGATGATGGCGACCGCGGCTGCCGCCCGCGGCCCCCGTCGCCGTTGCGCCGGCGGCCCTCCGACCCAACCGTGCCTCATGGCTTACATGCAGACCAAACTGCGAACGACGTTTCTGGCGTGCGCGCTTGCGGCCGCCGCGCTGGCGCCGGCGCCGGCGCCGGCCGCCGCGCTGACGTTCCTCGCCGACGAGAATCCGCCGTTCAACTACACGGAGAAGGGGACGCTCGCCGGCGCCGCGACCGAGATCGTGCTGCAGATGGCGAGCCGCGCGAGCGTGCCGGTCAGGACCCAGGTGCTGCCGTGGAACAAGGCGTATGTCCGTGCCCAGGCCGAGCGGGACACCTGCCTGTACTCGACGGCGCGTCTCGAGAACCGCGAGCGGCTGTTCCTGTGGGTCGGCCCGGTCGCGACCAACCTGTGGGCGGTCTACGGCAAGGCCGACTTCGCGCCGACGATCCGCAGCCTGAAGGACCTGTCGCCGTACCGGATCGGCACCGTGATCCGCGACCCGAAGGTCGAGTTCCTGCGCGAGAACGGCGTCAACGAGGTGCGCCAGGCGCGCGACGATGCGCAGAACCCGGCGCGGCTCGCGCTGCCCCGCGACAACCCTGACCACATCGATCTCTGGATCACCGATCTGCACGCCGGACTTTCCCTCGCGAAGGCAGCCAGGGTCGCCGACATCAAGCTCGTGTTCATCGCCGGCGAGCAGCCGCTGTTTCTCGCGTGCAACCCGCAGACGGACCGGGCGACCGTCAAGGCGCTCGCCGATGCGCTGGACGGCATGAAAGCCGACGGCACGTTCAGGCGGATCACCGACGACTACGACAAGCGGTTCGCGCGCTGAGTGCAGACATCCACCTTCGCGCTCGCCGCGGCAGGCGTCCCGGCGACGCGCGCGGCGCCGGGGTCCTGCTCGGTGGCCTTGAGATTCCGTCGTGCCGGCGAGCGCTGCGGTGCGTCGACCGGCGACCGGCCGGCGCCGTGAGTCCGCGGAGCGGGGCGGCAACGTGACCGACGCCGCGCGCCGCGATTCGCGCACGCTCACCCTGCTCGTCCTTCTCGGGATCGCCAACCACTCGGTGCTGAGCGGCAGCCGTGTCATCGTGTCGCTCGATGCGTTGTCGAGGGGCGCGTCGGCGTTCACGGTGGGCGTGCTGATCGCGCTGTTCGCGCTGCTGCCGATGCTGCTCGCGGTCGCCGCCGGCCGGCTGTCGGACCGCGTCGGCACCCGTCGGCCGATGCTGATCGGCTCCGCGCTCAACGGCCTCGGCGCGCTGCTGCCGGTTGCGCTCCCCGGCCTGCCGGCGCTGTTCGTGAGCGCGACGCTGGTCGGGCTGGGCTTCATGGTGTTCCAGATCGCCACGCAGAACGCGACGGGCCAGCTGGGCGAGCCCGCCGCGCGGGCGCGCAACTTCTCGCTGCTCGCGCTCGGCTACTCGGTGTCCGGCTTCATCGGGCCCCTGGTCGCCGGCTTCGGGATCGATCACCTCGGGTTCCGCGCGGCGTTCGCGCTGTTCGCGCTCGTCCCTCTCGTTCCGCTCGCCGTCCTCGCGCGCGGCCGGCTCGCGCTTCCCGGGCGCCACGTGTCCGCCGGCGCCCCGCACCACGGCGGCATCCTCGCCCTGCTGCGCCACCGGACGCTGCGGCGGGTGTTCGCGATCAACGCGCTGCTGTCGCTCGGCTGGGACCTGCACTCGATCTTCGTTCCGATCTACGGCGCGAAGATCGGGCTCTCCGCTTCGGAGATCGGCGTGGTGCTCTCGTCGTTCGCGGCGGCGACGTTCACGATCCGCTTCTCGATGCCGGCGATCTCCCGCCGGATGGACGAGCAGCAGGTGCTCACCGCGGCGCTGCTCCTCGCGGGCGGCGTGTACCTCGTGTTCCCGTTCTCGACGAGCGTGGCGGGCCTGCTGCTGCTCTCGTTCGTCCTCGGGCTGGGGCTGGGCAGCGGCCAGCCGATGGTGATGTCGCTGCTGCACACGCACGCGCCGCCGGGTCGCATCGGCGAGGCGGCCGGCGTGCGGATGTCGCTCGTGCAGTCGATGGCGGTCGCCGTGCCGCTGGTCTTCGGCGCGCTCGGCGCGTCGATCGGGATCGCGCCCGTGTTCTGGTCGGTCGGCGCGTGCCTCGTGACCGGGGGGTTCCTCGCGCGGCGCCGGAGCCGTTAGGGCCGTCGTTTCAGCCGCTCGGTGAAGTGCTTGCGGAACTTCGCGACCTTCGGCGCGACGACCAGCGCGCAGTAAGGCTGGCGCGGGTTCTGCGCGAAGTATTCCTGATGGTAGCCCTCGGCCTCGTGAAACGGCGCCGGCCCCGCGACCTCGGTGACGATGGGGTCCTTCCAGAGCCCGGCCGCCGAAAGCTCCGCGATCACCGATTCCGCGACCGCGCGCTGCTCGGGCGTCTGGCAGAAGATCACCGAACGGTACTGCGATCCGACGTCGTTGCCCTGGCGGTCGAGCGTCGTCGGGTCGTGGATCGTGAAGAACACCGTCAGGAGCTCGCGAAACGAGAGCTTCGCCGGGTCGAACGCGATGCGCACGACTTCGGCGTGCCCCGTCCGTCCGCTGCAGACGTCGTCGTAGCCGGGGTCCGGCGTGCGCCCGCCGGCATAGCCGGACTCGACGGACGCAACGCCGGCGAGCTCGTCGAACACCGCTTCGAGGCACCAGAAGCAGCCGCCGCCGAGAACGGCGACTTCCGTGGCGGGGGAACGGGGCAGCGTGTCGGTCATCGCGGATTCCACGGGTTTCGTCGGGGGGACGCCGGGCGCGGCGCCTGCGCATCGGTCGGTCGCGCTCCGCGAAAGCTTACAGCGAACGGCGGCGGTCGCATGCGATAATCGGTCTCGACGTTTCCCGGGATGCGCGGCCGGAGGCCCGCTGTGGTGTGAGGCGAAATTCCCCGATTCTCGCGCGTTGCGCCGATTTCGTCGGGTTCGTGCGACGGGTGGCCTCGCACACGCGGGACATCGGTCTCGCGCGCACCGCGGCGAGCCTCTCGTTCACCACGTTGCTGGGCCTCGTCCCGCTGGCGACGGTCGCGATCGCGTTCGTCGCGCGTTTCCCGGTGTTCCAGCAGTGGCTCGATGCGCTCGAGGCGTTCCTGCTGAAGCACCTGCTGCCGGGAACGGCGAACGCGGTCGTGCACACGTACGTCCGCGAGTTCACCGAGAAGGCCGCGGGCCTCACCGGCCTGTCGATCGTGTTCGTCGCCGCGACGGCCGTGTTGCTGATCGCCACCGTCGAGCGCGAGATCAACGCCATCTGGGGCAGCAACCGGCCGCGGCCGCTCGTGCGCCGGCTGGTCGTCTATGCGTTCGGCGCGACCGCCGGCCCGGTGCTGGTCGGCGCGAGCATTTCGGTGACGACGTGGCTCTTCACCGGGTCGGACGCAGCGGCGCCGGTGCGCGGCACGCTCGCTGCCGTCGCGTTGAAGGCGCTGCCGCTGCTGTTCTCGACGCTGGCGCTGGCGCTGCTCTATGCGCTGGCGCCGGTGCGCAGCGTCCCGTGGCGGCACGCGTTCGCCGGCGCCTTCGTCGCGGCGCTCGCTTTCGAGGGCGCGAAGCACGGATTCGCGTTCTACGTGAGGCACGTGCCGACGTACGAGGTCGTCTACGGCGCGCTCGCGGCGCTGCCGGTCTTCCTGATCTGGGTCCACGTCTGCTGGCTCATCGTGCTCACCGGCGCGGCGATCACCGCGACGCTGACGCTGTCGTCCGATGCCGGGCCGCGGCGTCGCCGGACGTCGGAGCGGTCGTGAGCGCCGGCCGACCATCCGCTGCCGCGCGCACCGCGACGCCGTTCGCGGTGCGCGCTCGTCGCTTGCCGAATCGTGCCCGCCACGCTACATTGAAGGCAGGTCTTCGCGAGGGAGCTTCCCCACTGTGTGGTCCATCGTTCAAGCAGCCGGCTGGCCGATCTGGCCGCTGATCGTCGCTTCGGTCATCGCGCTGGCGCTGATCTTCGAGCGGTTGTGGTCGTTGCGCAAGAGCGTCGTCGCGCCGCCCGACCTCGTCGATCGCGTGCTCGCCGAATACCGGCAGAACGGCGCGACGCCCGAGCTGGTCGCGCGGACCGCGCAGCAGGGGCCGCTGGGGCGGATCCTCGCCGCCGGCCTCGCCAACGTCAAGAGCCCGCGCCCGGTGCTGAAGGAAGTGCTGGAGGAGGTGGGCCGCGTCGTCACCCACGACCTCGAGCGCTTCCTCACCACGCTCGGGACGATCGCCGCGATGGCGCCGCTGCTGGGCCTCTTCGGCACCGTGGTCGGGATGATCGAGATCTTCGGGTCGCAGACCGCGACCGGCTCCAATCCGATCCAGCTCGCGCACGGCATCTCGGTCGCGCTGTACAACACCGCGTTCGGCCTGATCGTGGCGATCCCGAGCATGATCTTCTACCGCCATTTCCGCGCGACGGTGGACAGCCTCATCGTCGAGATGGAGCAGCAGGCGATCAAGCTGGTGGACTTCGCCCACGGCGAGCGCGAATAGCCCGAGGCCGCGGCCGTGAACCTGCGTGGCAGCCGATCGAGGGACGACCCCGAGATCAACTTCATCCCGCTGATCGACGTCCTGCTCGTCATCCTGATCTTCCTGATGGTGACGACGACGTACCAGCGCGTCGCCGAGCTGCAGATCACGCTGCCGGAAGCGGACGCCGAGCAGCCGAAGGACCGGCCGAAGGAGATCAACGTCGGCATCGACACGCAGGGTCGCTACGTGATCGACCGCGCGGTCTTCACGTTCACGACGCCCTCGGCGCTGGCCGACACCCTGCGGCGCGCCGCCGGCGACGCGAAGGAGCCGGTGGTCATCATCAACGCGGACGCCAACGCGACGCACCAGTCGGTGATCCGCGTCATGGAGGCCGCGCGGCTCGCGGGATTCGTCCACATCACGTTCGCGACCCAGTCCGCGCCTGCGAAATGACGGGCTGACCAGCGCTCGCGAGCGCGAACGCCGTGACGCTTGCCGAACACCTCGTCGCCGGCTGGTACGCGCCGCGCGCCACGGCGCTCACCGCGGCGCTCTGGCCGCTGTCGCTGCTGTTCCGCCTGGCGGTCGCGATCCGGCGCTCGCTCTACCAGCGCGGCGTCCTGCGTGCCGTGCGATTACCGGTCCCGGTCGTCGTCGTGGGCAACGTCGTCGTGGGGGGCAGCGGCAAGACGCCGCTCGTCGCCGCGCTCGCCCGCGCGCTCGCCGAGCGCGGCCATCGCCCCGGCATCGTGAGCCGGGGCTACGGGCGCGAGCGCGACGACGGCGCGCCGATCGCGGTAGCCGCCGGCGACGATCCCGCGCGCGTCGGCGACGAGCCGCTGCTGCTGGCGCGGGCCGGCTTTCCGGTCGTCGTCGCGCGCGACCGCGCGGCCGCGGGCCGCGCGCTGCTGGCGCGGCACCCCGCCTGCGACGTGATCCTGGCCGACGACGGCCTGCAGCACTACCGGCTCGCGCGCGACGTCGAGATCGCCGTCGTCGACGCGACGCGCGCGCCGGGCAGGCCGTGGCTGTTGCCGGCGGGCCCGCTGCGCGAGCCCCTGTCCCGGCTCCGCGATGTCGACGCGACGGTCGCGCTGGTGGCAGCCGGGGCGGCCGTGCCCGCGGCGCTGCGCGGCGCGCTGCCGATGACGCTCGAAGGCACGCTGTTCGTGCGCGTCGACGACCCCGCGATCACCGCGCCCGCTGCCCGGTTCGCCGGCGGCGGCGTGCACGCGCTCGCCGGGATCGGCAATCCGGCGCGATTCTTCGCGCATCTCGCGGCCATGGGGATCGCGGCGCAGACGCATGCCTTTCCGGACCACCACCGCTTCGTCGCCGGCGACCTCGCGATCCCCGGCGCGCGCGCGATCCTGATGACGGAGAAGGACGCGCTAAAATGCGAAGCGCTCGCCGACGCCCGCTGCTGGTACCTGCCGGTGCGGGCACGGGTCGACGACGCGCTCGTCGCACTGATCGAAGGAAGGCTGCATGGATCCCAAGCTGCTTGAAATCCTGGTCTGCCCCGTCACCAAGGGCCCGCTCGTCTACGACAAGCAGAAGCAGGAGCTCGTCTCCAGGTCGGCGCGCCTCGCCTACCCGATCCGCGACGGCATCCCCGTCATGCTCGAGGAAGAAGCGCGGCGGCTGGAACAGCACGAGTACGAGTAGTGCGAGGGGGCGAAGCCGAGGACGCCGGCGCATGACGTTCACCGTCATCATTCCGGCGCGCTACGCGTCGACGCGCCTGCCCGGCAAGCCGCTCGCGGACCTCGCCGGCAAGCCGATGGTCGTGCGCGTCGCCGAGCGGGCCGCGCGTGCGGGCGCCGCGCGGGTCGTCGTCGCGACCGACGACCGCCGAATCGAGGAAGCCGTCGAGGCGCACGGGATCGCGGTCTGCCTCACCGGCGCCGGGCACGCGACGGGCACCGATCGGCTGGCGGAAGCGGCGCAGCTCCTCGGCCTTCCCGACGACGCGATCGTCGTCAACGTCCAGGGCGACGAGCCGCTGCTCTCACCCGCACTGATCCGCGCGATGGCCGACCTGCTCGCTGCGCATCCGGATGCCGCGATCGCCACGGCCTGCCACCCGATCGCCGATCCGGCCGAGGCGTTCAACCCGAACGTCGTCAAGGTGGTACTGGACCGGCACCGCTACGCGCTCTATTTCAGCCGGGCGACGATCCCCTGGGCGCGCGATGCGTTCGCCGCCGGGCGGGACGCCGTGCCCGAAGGGCTGCCGCTCTACCGCCACTACGGACTCTACGCGTACCGAGTCGGGTTCCTGCGCGCGTTCCCGGCGCTCGCGCCGGCGCCGATCGAGCGCTTCGAGGCGCTGGAGCAGCTGCGCGCGCTGTGGCACGGGTATCGGATCGTCGTCGAAGTGACGGCCGGCACGCCGGCGCCGGGCGTGGACACGGCCGAGGACCTCGAGCGCGTGCGCGCGCTGTTTTCCGCCGGGGAAGCTTGATCCAGCGCAATTGACCCGTCGGGCAATTGCCGCCAGAATCATCGCCGGACTCCGCGAACGATGCGCCGCGCCGGCACGACGCGGCCGCGCCGGCGTGCAGCGCCACCCTCCCAGGCTCCCGCAGGACAAGACCTGATCATGCGACTGATCCTCCTCGGCCCGCCCGGCGCCGGCAAAGGCACCCAAGCCGCCTTCATCACGCAGGCCTACGGCATACCCCAGATCTCGACCGGCGACATGCTGCGCGGCGCGATCGCGGCGGGGACGCCGGTCGGCGTCGCCGCGAAGAAGGTGATGGACGCGGGCGCCCTCGTTTCCGACGACATCATCATCGCGCTCGTGAAGGAGCGGCTGAAGGCGTCCGACTGTGCAGGCGGATACCTGTTCGACGGCTTCCCGCGCACGATTCCGCAGGCCGACGCGGTGCGCGCCGCCGGCGTCGCGATCGACTACGTGCTCGAGATCGACGTGCCCGACGGCGCGATCGTCGACCGGATGAGCGGGCGCCGCGTCCACCTGCCGTCGGGGCGCACGTACCACGTTCGCTACAACCCGCCGCGCGTCGCCGGCAAGGACGACGTCACGGGCGAGGACCTGATCCAGCGCGACGACGACCGCGAGGAGACAGTCCGCAAGCGCCTGGACGTCTACCACGCGCAGACGATGCCGCTGATCGAGTACTACGCGACCTGGGCGGCGAGCGGCGACGCGCGCGCGCCGAAATTCCGGAAGGTGGACGGCACGGGCAGCGTCGAGGCGATCCGCGACGCGTGCCTCGCCGCGCTGAAGAGCTGACCCCCGATCGCAACTCTCCCTCGGACATCATGGCCCGACGCAACGCCTTCTACGCCCAGTCCGGCGGCGTGACCGCCGTCATCAACGCGAGCGCCGCCGGCGTCATCGAGACGGCGCGGAAGCACAAGGACCGGATCGGCAACGTCTACGCCGGCCGCAACGGAATCATCGGCGCGCTGACCGAAGACCTGATCGACACGGGCAAGGACGGCGCCCGCGCGATCGCCGCGCTCAAGCACACGCCGGCGGGCGCGTTCGGGTCGTGCCGCTACAAGCTCAAGGGCCTCGACGAGAACCGCGCGCAGTACGAGCGGCTGATCGAGGTGTTCCGCGCGCACGACATCGGCTACTTCTTCTACAACGGCGGCAACGACTCCGCCGACACCTGCCTCAAGGTGTCGCAGGTCTCGCAGCGGATGGGGTATCCGCTGATCGCCGTGCACGTGCCGAAGACTGTCGACAACGACCTCGCGGTGACCGACAACTGCCCCGGCTTCGGGTCGGTGGCGAAGTACGTCGCGACCTCGATGCGCGAAGCGGCGTTCGACGTCGCGTCGATGGCGAAGACGTCGACGAAGGTGTTCGTGCTCGAGGTGATGGGGCGCCACGCCGGGTGGATCACGGCGGCGGTGGGGATGGCCGAGGATCCCGCCACGCCGATACCGCTGGTGCTGCTGTTCCCGGAGATCGCGTTCGACGAGGCGAAATTCCTCGCCGCCGTCGACGCCAGGGTCAGGACGTCCGGCTACTGCTGCGTCGGCGTCTCCGAGGGCCTGCTGAACGCGGAAGGCAAGCTGATGGCCGAAGCCGGGACGAAGGACGCGTTCGGCCACGCGCAGCTCGGTGGCGTCGGCCCGCTGATCGCGACGCTCGTCAAGGACAAGCTGAAGCACAAGTACCACTGGGCGGTCGCCGACTACCTGCAGCGCGCCGCCCGGCACATCGCGTCGAAGACCGACCTCGACCACAGCTACGCGGTCGGCAAGGCGGCGGTCGAGCTCGCGCTCGCGGGCAGGAGCGCGGTGATGCCGGCGATCGTGCGCACGTCCGACAAGCCGTATCGCTGGAAGATCGTTGCGGCGCCGCTCGAGAAGGTCGCCAACGTCGAGAAGATGCTGCCCCGCGACTACATCACCGCCGACGGCTTCGGCATCACGGCGAAGGCCCGCGCGTATCTCGCGCCGCTGATCCGCGGCGAGGATTACCCGCCGTTCAGGGACGGGCTGCCGCAGTACGTCCGCCTGAAGAACGTCGCCGTGCCGAAGAAGCTCGCGACGGAATTCAAGGTCTAGGGGGTCCGGCAGCGCGAGAGCGGTTTCGCGGGGCCGCCTCGGGCGGCTCGCCGTCGCATCCGGCTGAAGCCGGACCCACGGCGGACCGAGCAGCGGCTCGACGACGAGGGGCACAAGCTGGCACAATAGCGTGTTTTTTGAGGCGGCGCCCGGCCCTGCCGGTCGTCGTCGACGCCGTGGGAGTTGCATGGGCGACGCCGTCAGGGCGCGCCCCGGTTGACGGGCCGGCCACAGGCCCCGCGCTGCGGTTCCCCCACGGTTTCTTGCCATTCGATAGGGTTAGGGAGAATCACCATGTCCACAGCGGTCATCTTCGCGCTCATCTGCGCGCTACTGGCTATTGCCTACGGCGTCGTATCCATCGGCTGGATCATGGCCAAGCCGACAGGCAACGACCGGATGCGCGAGATCGCCGCCGCGATCCAGGCCGGCGCGCAGGCGTACCTCAATCGGCAGTACATGACGATCGGCCTCGTCGGCCTCGTGCTGTTCGTCGTGATCTGGTGGGCGCTCGGCGGCGCGACCGCGGGCGGATTCGCGCTGGGCGCGATCCTGTCGGGACTCGCCGGTTACATCGGGATGAACGTCTCGGTGCGCTCGAACGTGCGCACGGCCGAGGCGGCGCGCACCGGCCTCAACGAGGCGCTGGCGGTCGCGTTCCGCGGGGGGGCGATCACGGGGATGCTGGTCGTCGGTCTCGGCCTGCTCGGCGTCGCCGGCTTCTACTGGTTCCTGCTGGGCTCCGCGCACGGCGCGCCGAACCTGATGAAGGAAGGCCTGCACCACGCGATCCAGCCGCTCGTCGGTCTCGCCTTCGGCGGCTCGCTGATCTCGATCTTCGCGCGGCTGGGCGGCGGCATCTTCACGAAGGGCGCCGACGTCGGCGCCGACCTCGTCGGCAAGGTCGAGGCCGGCATCCCGGAAGACGACCCGCGCAACCCCGCGGTCATCGCCGACAACGTGGGCGACAACGTCGGCGACTGCGCCGGCATGGCCGCGGACCTGTTCGAAACCTATGCGGTGACGATCGTCGCGACGATGCTGCTGGGCGCGCTGCTGATGCCGGTGATGGCCGAAGCCGCCGTCACCTATCCGCTCGTGCTGGGCGGCTTCTCGATCATCGCGTCGATCATCGGCTGCTACTTCGTCAAGGCGAGGGAGGGCGGCAAGATCATGAACGCGCTCTATCGCGGCCTGATCGTCGCCGGCGTGATCTCGGCGATCGGCTTCTGGTTCATCACGCAGTGGATGATGGGCGGCATGGCGGCGGTCGATCCCAAGCTCACGGTGCTGAATCTGTGGGGCGCCGGCATCATCGGCCTCGCGCTGACGGCGGCGATGGTCGTGATCACCGAGTACTACACGGCAACCGAGTTCGGCCCGGTGCGCCACGTCGCGCAGGCGTCGACGACGGGCCACGCGACCAACATCATCGCCGGCATCGGCGTGTCGATGAAGGCCACCGCGCTGCCGGTGATCGCCGTGTGCATCGCGATCTGGGCGTCGTACTGGCTCGCGGGCCTGTACGGCATCGCGATCGCCGCCACGTCGATGCTGTCGATGGCGGGCATCATCGTCGCGCTTGACGCCTACGGCCCGATCACCGACAACGCGGGCGGCATCGCCGAAATGGCGAAGCTGCCGGACTCCGTGCGCGCGATCACCGACCCGCTGGACGCCGTCGGCAACACGACGAAGGCCGTGACGAAGGGTTACGCGATCGGGTCCGCGGGCCTCGCCGCGCTCGTGCTCTTCGCCGACTACACGCACGCGCTCGACAGCGCCGGCATGGGGCTGTCGTTCGACCTGTCGAACCACAAGGTGATCGTCGGGCTGTTCCTGGGCGGATTGATTCCCTATCTCTTCGGCGCGATGGCGATGGAAGCCGTCGGCCGCGCCGCGGGCGCGGTGGTCGTCGAGGTGCGGCGCCAGTTCAAGGAGATCAAGGGCATCATGGAAGGCACGGCGAAGCCGGAGTACGGCGTTGCCGTCGACATGCTGACGAAGGCGGCGATCAAGGAGATGATCGTCCCGTCGCTGCTGCCGGTGCTGGTGCCGGTGGTCGTCGGCCTCGCCCTCGGGCCGCAGGCTTTGGGCGGCCTGCTGATGGGCACGATCGTCACCGGCCTCTTCGTCGCGATCTCGATGACGACCGGCGGCGGCGCGTGGGACAACGCCAAGAAATACATCGAGGACGGCCACCACGGCGGCAAGGGCTCCGACGCGCACAAGGCGGCGGTGACCGGCGACACCGTCGGCGACCCGTACAAGGACACGGCCGGCCCCGCGGTGAACCCGCTGATCAAGATCATCAACATCGTCGCGCTGATGATCGTGCCGCTGCTCGGCAACCTGTACGCGACGAAGGCCGACACCTCGATGCCGGCCAAGGTCGCGGCGCCCGCTGCCGTCACCGCGCCCGCGGCGATGCCGGCACCTGCGCCGGTCGCCGTGGTCCTGGTCAAGCTCTATTTCGAGAGCGGCAAGGCCGATCTGCCGGCCGATGCGGCGAAGGCGCTCGACCCGGTGGTCGCCGCCGCCAAGGACAAGTCAGCGGCGAAGCTCGCGATCTCCGGCTACCACGACGCGACCGGCAGCGTCGAGCAGAATCAGGAGCTCGCCAAGCAGCGCGCGATGAAGGTGCGCGACTCGCTCAAGGCGGCCGGCGTCGCGGAAGACCGCATCGAGATGAAGAAGCCCGAGCAGACTGTGGGCGGCGGCGACGACAAGGAAGCGCGGCGCGTCGAAGTGCGGGTGATGTAGGCACGACGGCGCGCGCGGCGACGCGCATCGGGGCGGGGCCAGCGCTCCGCTCCCTGACTGGTTCCTGCCTGAGGGGCGCGCCGTGATGCAGCGATTGCCCGTTGCACTGGTCACGCTGCTGCTCGCGGTTCCCGCCCTCGCGCAGAGCGATGCGCCGGAGCGCGCCTCGGGCTGGACCGACAAGGCGCCGGTCGCAAGCAAGCGCTTCATGATCGCGGCGGCGCATCCGCTCGCCGTCGACGCCGGCTACGCGATGCTGCGGCAGGGCGGCAGCGCCGTCGACGCCGCGATCGCCGTGCAGCTCGTGCTCGGTCTCGTCGAGCCGCAGTCCTCGGGTCTCGGCGGCGGCGCGTTCATGCTGGTCCACGACGCGAAGCGCAACCGGCTCGTCGCCTACGACGGCCGCGAGACGGCACCGGCCGCGGCGAAGCCCGATCGCTTCCTCGACGGCGACGGCAGGCCTCTGCGATTTCACGACGCGGTGATCGGCGGCCGGTCGGTCGGCGTTCCGGGCACCGTCGCGCTGCTCGCCGAGACGCACAAGCGCCACGGCAGGCTGCCGTGGGAGGAGCTCTTCCTTCCGGCGATAGAGCTCGCGGAAAACGGATTCCCGGTGTCACCGCGCCTGCACGCGCTGGTCGCGGCGGAGCAGCATCTCGACCAGCCGCGCGCCCGCGCCTTCTTCTTCGACGCGCTGGGCCATCCGCGCGCGATTGGAAGCCTCGTCAGGAACCCGGCCTACGCGGCGACGCTGCGCAAGATCGCAACCGGCGGCGCGAAGGCGTTCTACGAAGGCGACGTCGCGCGCGACATCGTCGCCACCGTGAACGCCCACGCCACGAATCCCGGCGACGTGACGCTCGCCGATCTCGCCGGGTACCGGGTCAAGGTGCGCGAGCCCGTGTGCGGCGCCTATCGCGCGTACCGGGTGTGCGGCATGCCGCTGCCGTCGTCGGGCGGACTCACCGTGCTGCAGATGCTCGGCATCCTCGAGCCGTACGACGTCGCGGCGATGGGCCCGGTGTCGCTGTGGAGCGTCCATTTCATCAGCGAGGCCGGGCGGCTCGCCTTTGCCGACCGCAGCGTCTACATGGCCGATCCGGATTTCTTCACACCGCCTGCCGGCCTGCTCGACCGCGGCTACCTCGCCGAACGCTCGCAGCTGATCCGCGTCGACGCCAGCATGGGTCGCGCCGCGCCCGGCACGCCACCCGATCGTCCGGCACGCAGGGTCGCGTACGGCGAGGACGTCGCGCTCGAGTTTCCGTCGACGTCGCACCTGTCGATCGTCGATGCCGACGGCAATGCGGTTGCGATGACGACGACGATCGAGGACGGTTTCGGCAGCCGGCTGATGACCGAAGGCGGCTTCCTGCTCAACAACCAGCTGACCGACTTCTCGTTCGCGCCGACCGAGAACGGCAAGCCCGTCGCCAACCGCGTCGAGCCCGGCAAGCGGCCGCGCTCGTCGATGGCGCCGACGATCGTGTACGACCGGGCGGGCCGCGTCCACATGATCGCGGGCTCGCCGGGCGCCAGCGCGATCATCAACTTCGTCGCGAAGACGCTGGTCGCCGTGCTCGACTGGGGGCTCGACCCGCAGGCGGCCATTTCGCTTCCGAACTTCGGCAGCCGCAACGGGCCGACCGAGCTCGAAGCGGGAACGTCCGCGGCGGCGCTCGCGCCGAAGCTCGAGGCGCTCGGCCACCGGACCCGGGTCGTCGAGCAGCCGAGCGGCGTGCACGCGATTGTGCGCACCCGGACCGGCTGGATCGGCGGCGCGGATCCGCGCCGCGAAGGAACGGTCCGGGGCGATTGACGCGTTCACCCTGCGGCGGCGACGCGACGGGCGAGGCCGCACGCTATACTTCGCGCTGCCCGTGATGAGCGCCGCCGGGCAGTCCCAAGGTGCGAATGGCTCCCCCTCGGGGGGCAGCGCAGCGGCCGAAATGGCAAATGAGGCCGCACGCGTGGGGGCCGCTCAATGACCGCCGAACTCTTCGCCGCGACGATCCTGCTGGTCCTGGTCATCGACCCGTTCGGCAACGTGCCGCTCGTCGTCGCCGCCCTCAGGAACGTCGCGCCCGAGCGGCACGCGAGGATCGTGCTGCGCGAATGCGCGGCGGCGTACGTGATCCTGCTGGCGTTCATGTTCGGCGGCCAGACGTTCCTGCGCTGGCTCCACCTGTCCGAGGAGTCGCTGACGATCGCCGGCGGAATCATCCTGTTCCTGATCGCGATCCGGATGGTCTTTCCGCGCCCAGAGGGCGTCTTCGGCGACATGCCGGGCGCCGAGCCGTTCCTCGTTCCGCTCGCGATCCCGTCGATCGCCGGGCCGTCGGCGCTCGCCACGGTGATGCTGATGGCCTCACGCGATCCCGCGAAGATCGGCTCGTGGGCGATCGCGCTGACCGTCGCGATGGGGGCGACGACGGTGCTGCTCGTGCTGGCCGACCGGCTGCAGCGCTGGCTCGGCGAGCGCGTGGTGCTCGCGTTCGAGCGTCTGATGGGGCTGGTGCTGACGGCGCTCGCGGTCGAGATGCTGCTCTCCGGCGTGCGCTCCTTTGTCGGCAGCCTCGTTCGATAGCGCGCGGGTGCACCCCGCACGCGCGACCTCGACCCGAAAATGGAGATGAAGAAATGATCTTTCGCGCAGCTCTCGCCGGCCTCGCCGCGATCGTCGCGGTCCCCGCGGCGGCGCTGGAAACCTACGTGATCGAGCCCGTGCACTCGCAGCCCGTGTTCGAGGCCAGGCACGTCGGCTTCTCGTTCCAGTACGGCAGCTTCGGCAAGCTCGCGGGCAAGGTGACGCTCGACCGCGTCGCGAAGAAGGGCACCGTCGACATCGAGATCGATCCGGCGTCGATCCGCAGCCTCAGCGCCGCGCTCGACAACGTCCTGCGGAGCGAGCGCTTCTTCAATGTCGCGAAGTACCCGACGATCGCGTTCAGGTCGTCGAACGTGGTCTTCGACAACGACAAGGTGACCCGCGTCGACGGCGAGCTGACGATGCTGGGCGTGACGAAGCCGGTGAGCCTCACGGTCGTCAATTTCGTGTGCGGCGAGAGCCCGTTCAACAAGCGGCCCATGTGCGGCGCCGATGCCACCGCCAGGATCAGGCGCTCCGAATGGGGCATGACGGACGGCCTCGCCATCGGGAGCCCGGCCGACGAGATCCGGCTCATGATCCCGATCGAGGCGTACCGGGAGTAGCCCGCCCCGCGCGACGGCGGACCCGGTCGCGATCCGCGGCGGCGCTCAGGCCGGAATCAGCCAGCCGTCCTCGCGTTTCGCGGCGCCCGCGTCCACCAGAGCGTCGACGAGCAGCGTCGCGAGCTTCGCCGGCGGCCACCGGAAGAAGAGCGCGTTGAAGTCGCGGTAGATGCCGATGCGCTCGACGTACGCGGGCATGCCGGCGAGCGACAGCCGCTGCTTGTCGAGGAGCGCGAACATCAGGTTCACCTTGAGTGCGTGGCGCGCGATGCGCAGGCTGTCGGCTTCGAACGCGCCGATGCGCTTGCGCGCGCGGTCGAGCGCGGCCGCGACGCCGGTGAATGGCTCACCGTGGCCGGGAATCACCACGCCAATGTCGAGGCGGGACAGCATCTCGATCGTCGCGCGGGTCGCGGGCAGGGCCGCGGGATCGATCTCCGGCGGCATCACGAAGCCGAACCCGTGCTCCCACAGCGCGTCGCCGGAGATCAGGATCCGGTGCTCGGCGTTGTAGAAGACCAGCGCGCCCATGTCGTGGCCCGGCGCCGCGAGGGCCTGCCACTCGAGGTCCCCCCACACGTGCGTCGTGTTCGGCGGCAGCACGTGATCGACGGGGAAGCGCTCGACCTGCTGGTCGCAGTAGTCGTACAGCAGCGCCCTGCCGTCCCAGCGCTCGACCAGCGGCGCTTCCGCCGCGGGTACCGCCACGGGGCAGCCGTAGCGCTCGACGATCGCCGCGTTGCCGCCGACGTGGTCCGAGTGGCAGTGCGTGTTGACGAGGAATCCGAGCGGAGCCGTCCCGAGGCCGCGCGCGCCGGCGAGCAGCGCGAGCGTGAGCGGTGCGTGCCGCCCGTATCCCGAGTCGATCAGCACGTTGCCGTCGCGGCTCTTCAGCAGGATGTTGTTCGCCGACAGCCAGTCGCGGACGAAGACGTGCAGCTGGGGCGGGAAGAGGTCGGCGGGCAACAGATTCATCCGAGCCTTCCGAGAAACTCCTTCAGCAGCGCCACGCGGTCGGCGAGCGTCGGCGCCGCGCGCTCGATGCGCACGCGATCGGGCCCGGCGAAGCGGATCCGGCCGTCCTTCTGCACGAGCAGGATCAGCGCGGTCGGATCGAACGGCGGATCCTTGACGAACTGCAGCGTCGTGCGCTCCGGCCCGGCGTCGACCTTGACGACACCCTTCGGGCGGGCGGAGAGCCGCAGCCGGTGGCACGCGAGGAGCGCCTGCGCGGGCTCCGGCGGGCTGCCGAAGCGATCGACGAGCTCCTCCTGCATCGCCTCGAGCTCGTCCCCCGTCTCGCAGTTCGCGAGGCGCTTGTAGAGGACGAGCCGCTCGTGCACGTCGCTGCAGTAGCCCGCGGGCAGGAGCGCCGGCACGTGCAGGTTGATCTCGGTGGCGACGCCGAGCGGCGCGGACAGGTCCGGCTCCCGCCCCGCCCTGAGCGCCGAGACCGCCGCCTTCAGCATGTCGGCATAGAGCTGGAACCCGACCTCCTGCATCTCGCCCGACTGCGATTCGCCCAGCACCTCGCCCGCGCCGCGGATCTCGAGGTCGTGCATCGCGAGGTAGAAGCCGGAGCCCAGGTCCTCCATCATCTGGATCGCCTCGAGCCGCTTCTTCGCCTGCGCGGACAGCGCTTCGTCCGGCGGCGTCAGCAGGTACGCGTACGCCTGGTGGTGCGAGCGGCCGACGCGGCCCCGGAGCTGGTGCAGCTGCGCGAGGCCGAAGCGGTCGGCCCGCTCGATGATGATCGTGTTCGCCGTCGGCACGTCGATCCCGGTCTCGATGATCGTCGAGCAGACGAGGAGGTTGACGCGCTGCGCGTAGAACTCGCGCATCACCTGCTCGAGGTCGCGCTCGCCCATCTGCCCGTGCGCGATCGCGATCCGCGCCTCGGGCAGGAGCTGCGCGAGCCGCCCGGCGGTCGTGTCGATCGTGTCGATGTCGTTGTGCAGGAAGTAGATCTGGCCGCCGCGCTTGAGCTCGCGCAGCACGGCTTCGCGGATGATGCCGCGCGAGTACTCGGAGACGAACGTCTTGATCGCGAGCCGCCGCTGCGGCGCGGTGGCGATCACCGAGAAGTCGCGGATTCCCTCGAGCGACATCGCGAGCGTGCGCGGGATCGGCGTCGCCGTCAGCGTCAGCACGTCGACTTCGGCGCGCAGCTTCTTCAGCTGCTCCTTCTGCCGGACGCCGAACCGGTGCTCCTCGTCGATGATGACGAGACCGAGGTTCCTGAACTTCACGTCCGGCTGGATCAGCTTGTGCGTCCCGATCACGAGGTCGATCGTGCCGGCCGCGAGTCCCTCGAGCGCCGCCTTCACTTCCTTCGACGAACGGAACCGCGACAGCTCGGTGAGCCGGACGGGCAGGTCGGAGAAGCGGTCGGAGAACACCTGGAAGTGCTGTTCGGCGAGCAGCGTGGTCGGCACCAGCACCGCGACCTGCTTGCCGTCGGCGAGCGCGACGAACGCCGCGCGCAGCGCGACTTCGGTCTTGCCGAAGCCGACGTCGCCGCAGACGAGACGGTCCATCGGCTTGCCGTCGGTGAGGTCCTTGATGACCGCCTCGATCGCCGCCTGCTGGTCCGGCGTCTCGTCGAAGCCGAAGCCCTCGGCGAACGCCTCGTAATCGTGCGGCTTGAACCCGAAGGCGTGGCCCTTGCGCGCCGCGCGCTGCGCGTACAGGTTGAGGAGCTCGGCGGCCGTGTCGTGCGCCTGCCGCGCCGCGCGCTTCTTCGCCTTGTCCCACTGGTTGCTGCCGAGCTCGTGCAGCGGCGCCGCCTCGGGCGCCGCGCCGCTGTAGCGCCCGATCAGGTGCAGGTTCGCGACGGGCACGTAGAGCTTCGCGTCGTTCGCGTAGACGAGCTGCAGGAACTCGGCCGGCCCTTCGCCGAGGTCCATCGTGACGAGGCCGAGATAGCGGCCGATCCCGTGCTGCTCGTGGACGACCGGGTCGCCGATGCGCACCTCCGAGAGATCGCGCAGCATCGCGTCGACGTTCGACCGCCGCGCGGCGTCGCGCTTTCCCCGGCGCACGACGCCGGCGTACAGTTCGGCCTCGGTGACGAACGCGAGCTTCGCCCCGGGCCACGCGAACCCGGCGGCGAGCGGCGCGACGACCAGCGCGCAGCGCGCGTCCCCGGCGGCGAAGACGCGCCAGTCGTCGGCGAGCGGCACCGCGAGGCCGTACTCGGCGAAGTACTGCTGCATGGTCTCGCGGCGGCCCGCGCTCTCGGCACAGATCAGCACGCGCGCGTCCCCGCCCGCAACGTAGCGTTTGAGCGCGGCGAGCGGATCGTCGGCGCGGCGATCGACCTGCACCGAGGGCAGCGCGACGGCGCCCGCCGCGACCGTGGTTTCGGCGGGTGCCGGCGCCGCGGGCGGGATCTCGACCCGGGCGTGCGCCTTCAGCGAGCCGTGGAACGCGTCGGGCGGCAGGAACACGGCGGTCGGCGGGAGCAGCGGCCGCGCCTTGTCGCCGCGCAGCAGCCGGTAGCGCGCCTCGGTATCCTGCCAGAACCGTTCGACCGCGGCGGCGACGTCGCCGACGTACGCGACGGCGGCGTCGCGCGGCAGGTAGTCGGCGAACGTCGCGGTCGCGTCGAAGAACAGCGGCAGGTAGTACTCGATGCCGCCCGGCATCACGCCGTTGCTCACGTCCTTGTAGAGCGGCGAGCGCTGCGGATCGCCCTCGAAGGCCTCGCGGAAGCGGCCGCGGAAGCGGGTGCGGGCGGCCTCGTCGACCGGAAACTCGCGCGCCGGCAGGAGCCGCACGTCGGGAACCGGGTACAGCGTGCGCTGCGTGTCGGCGTCGAAGGTCTTGATGCTCTCGATGTCGTCGCCGAACAGGTCGAGGCGGTACGGCAGCGTGCTCCCCATCGGGAAGAGGTCGACGAGCCCGCCGCGCACGCTGAATTCGCCCGGCGAGACGACCTGCGTGACGTGCTGGTAGCCCGCGAGCGCGAGCTGCGCGCGCAGCGCGTCGAGGTCGAGCCGCGTGCCCTGCTTCAGGAAGAACGTGAACGCCGCCAGATAGTCCGGCGGGGCGAGCCGGTAGAGCGCCGTCGTCGCCGCGACGACGAGCACGTCGCATTCGCCGCGCGACGCGTGGTAGAGCGTCGCCAGCCGCTGCGAGACGAGGTCCTGATGCGGCGAGAAGTGGTCGTAGGGCAGCGTTTCCCAGTCGGGCAGCAGCGCGACCCGCAACTCGGGGGCGAACCACGGCAGCTCGTCGGCGATGCGCTGCGCGGCCAGCGCGTCGGCGGCAACGACGGCGACCAGGCGCTTCTCGCGCGCGCAGCCGGCGGCGATCTGCGCGATGGCCAGTGCATCGGCCGATCCGGGCAGCGGCGCAGTGCGCGTCTTCTGTCCGGCCGGCGGCAGGCGCGGGACGAGCGCGGGCAGCGCCGCGAGCATCGGAATGGTCGCTGCGGGGGCGTGGGTCGCGGGCGCGGCGGCGTTGCTGCCTGGCGCGGCGGCCGCAGCGTCGGACAACGCCGGGGTCGCCGCAGCCGCCTGCCCGACGGCTGGGTTGGCCGGCGGCACGTGCAACTGCGAATCGAGCGCGGATTATACGTCCGCATCGCCGGCCGAAGCCGGCCCCAGTCCGCATCGCCGGCTGAAGCCGGCCCCACGATCGGCGGGCCGGATCGTGTCGTCGGTCGGGTTCCGTAGGTTCGGTTCCGTGGGTCCGGCTTCAGCCGGATGGATTGCGGCGCGTGCGATAATCGCCGCGTGTCCCCGCCGGCCTCAGCACCGCACAGTGCGAACCCTTACGTGCTGCTGACGCTGACACCGCTCTTCTGGGCCTGCAACTGGGTCATCGGCCGCGGGCTCTCCGCCGACGTGCCGCCGATGGCGATGACGTTCCTGCGGTGGCTGTTCGCGCTGCTGATCCTCGCTCCCTTCGCGTGGCGCCACGTCCGGCGCGACTGGCGGGCGGTTCGCCGGAACTGGAAGCCGCTGTTCTTCCTCGGCGCCGTGGGCGTGGGCACGCACAACGCGCTCGCGTACCTCGGACTCAACTACACGACGGCGACCAACGGCCTCATCCTGAACTCGTTCATCCCGGTGATGATCATCGCGATGTCGTGGATCTTCCTGCGCGAGCGCCTGCTGCCGCTGCAGCTTCTCGGCGTCTGCGTCTCGCTCGGGGGCGTGCTCGCGATCCTGTCGCAGGGCAACCTCGAGGTGCTGATGTCGCTCTCGCTCAACGTCGGCGACCTGCTCGTGATCCTGTCGATGGCGATGTGGTCGGTCTACACGATCGGCCTGCGCTGGCGCCCCGCGGGGCTGCACATGCTTACGTTCCTGTTCGTGCTGATGGCGATCGGCGACCTCGTCGTGCTGCCGATGTTCGTCGCCGAGCTCGCGTTCGGCCGGCACATGCAGGTGACGCCGGCCAACGTCGCCGCGCTCGTGTCGGTCGCGCTGTTCTCGTCGGTGCTCGCCTACATCTTCTGGACCCGCGGCGTCGAGGCGGTCGGCGCGAACGTCGCCGGGCTCTTCGTGCACCTGATGCCGGTGTTCGGCATCCTCCTCGCCTGGGCCTTCCTCGGCGAGCGGCTCGCCCCGTTCCACATCGCCGGCATTGCGCTTATCCTGACGGGCATCGGCATCACGAGCTGGCTGGGCCGCCGTCCGGCGCCGTTGCCGGCCGGGACCGACTGATCGGAGGGCGGGCGCACGACGGGCTTCGCGGACGGATGATGGAAGACATCGGCAACGCGGATCGCGTCGCGCTCATGCAGCGGCTCGTCGCGCTCAAGGTCGAGCATCGCGATCTCGACACGGTCATTCATCGCCTCGACGACGACCCGGCGCGCGACCAGCTGCAGCTGACCCGGTTGAAGCGCCGCAAGCTGCTGCTGAAGGACCAGATCGCCTGGCTCGAGCGGCAGATCGATCCCGACGTTTCCGCCTGACCAGCCGCGGGCGCGGGGCCGGATTCATCCGGCCGCGACCCGATCCGGCGGAAGCCGGATCCACGAACGCCTGGCGCTACTTTTCCGGCGCGCGGCCGTAGCGGTCGTCGAAGCGCACGATGTCGTCCTCGCCGAGGTAGCCGCCGCACTGGACCTCGATCATCACCAGCGGCTCGGTTCCCGGGTTCTCGAGCCGATGCCGCGTCTCGACCGGGATGTACGTGGAACCATTGGCGCCCACGTCGAAGGTCTCCTCGTCGCGCGTCACGCGCGCGAGGCCCGCGACCACGACCCAGTGCTCGCTGCGGCGGTGATGAAGCTGCAGCGACAGCGCGGCGCCGGGCTTCACCTCGATCCGCTTGATCTTGAAGCCGGGGCCTTCCTGCAGCACGGTGTACGCGCCCCACGGCCGCGCGACGGTCTTGTGCAGCCGGTACGACTCGTGACCGCGCGACTTCAGCTCGCCGACGACCTCCTTGACGCGCTGGAGGTGGTCGCGGTGGGCGACCAGCACCGCATCGGGCGTGTCGACGATGACGAGGTTCTCGACGCCGACCGTCGCGACCACGCGATCGCCGGCGTGCACGTACGTATTGGCGGTCGCGATCGTGACGCGCTCTCCGTTGCCGCGGTTGCCCAGCGCGTCCGGCGGAACGAGCTCGGCCACAGCCTGCCACGAGCCGATGTCGCTCCAGTCGAAAGCGCCGCGCACGACCGCGACTTCGCCTGCGGCCGCTGCCTTTTCCATGACGGCGTAGTCGAGGGAGATGTCCGGCGCGGCGGCGAACAACCCGGCGTCGATCTCGAGCATCGCCGTGTCGCCCCTGGCGGCGAGCGCCTCGGCAACCGGGCGCACCGCGTCCAGCACCGCGGGCGCGTGGCGCGCGAACGCCGCGAGGATCGCCGCGGGCGTGAAGCAGAACATCCCCGAGTTCCAGGCGTAGTTGCCGGCGGCGAGGTACTCGCGCGCCTTTTCGAGCACGGGCTTCTCGACGAAGCGGCGCACCGCGAACGCCGGTGGCGCGCCGCCGGCGAGTGCCTGTCCGCACTCGATGTAGCCGAATCCGGTTTCGGGCAGCGTCGGAGCGATGCCGAAGGTGACGAGCGAGCCCGCGCCCGCGAGGCGCGCGCCACGCTCGACCGCGTCCGCAAAGGCCGCTTGGTCGCGGATCAGGTGGTCGGCGGGCAGCACCAGCAGCACGGCGTCCGGATTCCGCGTTGCGACCGACAGCGCGGCGAGCGCGACGGCCGGCGCGGTGTTGCGGCCGAACGGCTCGAGCAGGAACGAGCTCCGGGGCGGCTGCCGGCTGCGCAGCCCCGCGTATGCGTCCCTCGTGTGGAAGTAGTACTCGCGGTTGGTGACCGTCACGAGCTCGGCGACGCCGGGCAGCGCGAGCGCGCGCGTGGCGGTCTTGGTGAGCAGCGTCTCGCCGTCGGGCAGCGGCATCGACGGCTTGGGCGCCGTCTCCCGCGAAAGCGGCCACAGCCGCGTCCCGGCACCGCCCGAAAGAATCACGGGAACCAGGGGAACAGCCGCTGCGTCGGGGGCATTCATTCGGCGGGGCGTCGGAGGCCTTGAAACCGCGCGAGTTTACCCCATGTTGGGAGCTAGACGCCGATGCCCGGGCGGCGTGGAGCCCCCGGTGCTATCATTGGCCTTCTTGGGCGCATTGCGCGCCGCGGCTTCCGCCGCGACGCACCGCGACGATTACCGGGGGTGAACTGGTTTCGACGGGGGTTGCAACGCAGCTTGGGGCATGCCGAGGCGCTTGTCCTCGTAAAACTCGAGCAATCGCAAACTTAACTGCGAACGACGAAACGTACGCTCTGGCGGCTTAATCCCGCCGGACCTCGCACCCGGCAGCGCTCGGCTGGGGTGATGCAGCTGTCACAGCGAGGACATTCAGAGCGATCGCGCCCGCCCGGGTCACTTGGGCAAGGCGTCAAATCTAGGTGACTGGCCCTGCCGTCGTCTGTCAGTCAACGGCGTCGGGGCGAGAGCACAATGACTCGACTAAGCATGTAGTCCTGACTGTCGAGTGCTTCCGGACGCGAGTTCGATTCTCGCCACCTCCACCAACTGCAGCAGAGAACGGCCCCCGAGCGGGGCCGTTTGCTTCTCTTTCGCACGGTGCGCGGAAGCCCCGACCGTTGTCGTAACCGACCGCAGGTCCCTCGGTCCGCTCGGCCCATCTTCCGCCGCTCACGTCCCGGCGCGGTTACGGACATACATCGCGCCGAACCCCAGAAGCAGCAGGCGCAAGCCGGCAAGCGTCCCCCGACCCGTGGTCAGCGTTGCGTACGCTCGCGCATTCGGAACGTCGCGACGACGCACATCAGACACGCGAGCAGAAGCCAGGCCACTGGGCTGCCTGCCGGCACGGCCGAGGGTGCATCGGGTGGGCAGGCAAACGAGGAGGGCGGTGCATACCTGTACACCTGGCTCAACCACCGAAAGCCAACGGGATTGGAATCCGCGCCGCCGGCGATCAGGACATCGCCGCCTTGAAGACGGATCGTCGAGCCGCCCGAGCGCCCCTCCGGCAGCACACCGACCGCGGTCCAGGCATTGGTACGGGTTTCGAATGCTTCGACATTTCCGACGCTCCCCCCCGGTAACGGCACGAAACCGCCGACGGCGAGCACTGCGCACCCCGTCATTGGCGTAGCGGTGGCGCCCGAGCGCGGCAGCAAGAGCGGCGGCCCGGCGGTCCAGGCGTTGGTCGCAGGAGCGTAGAGCGCAACGGCATCGCTTCCGACGACAAGCACCCGTCCGTCGGCAAGTGAGGCCGCGTCACTCAAGCCGGGAGCAACGGGCAGCGGGGCCGTCGGCGACCATGTGTTCGTCTGTGGATCGTACACTTCGGCGAAGGCAAGGGCCGCGCCGCTCGTATACGTTCCTCCGCCCACGACCAACACCTTTCCCGACGCAAGCAGCGTAGCGCTGTGCCGCTCGCGTGCCGCGAGCATCGGCGCCGCCGGCGACCAGCTGTTGGTCGCCGGCGTATAGACTTCGGTGCTCGAGATCGCCAGCGACATGCCGCCCGCACCGCCGGTCACCAGAACGCGACCGTCACGGAGCACCGTTGCGGTGTGGAATCGGCGCGGTGTCGACAGCGAACCCGCGGCGCTCCACATGTTCGTCGACGGGTCGTAACTCTCCGCGGTCGGTTCGTACGTGCCGCCGAACAGCACGTAGCCACTGATGGCGAGCAGCCGACCGGAAAGCAGTCGTACGAGCGGGAAGTCGAGCCGCGCCGCCGCGAGCGATGGACCGATGCTCCATGCATCCGCCACCGGATCGTAGATCACGGTGCTCGAGCTCACCGCGATCGTGCTGCCGATGCCGCCGGCCAGCATCACACGCCCGTCGGCCATGAGCGCCGCTCCGTGAAAGAAGCGCGGGATCGGCAACGGGGCTGCCGGCTGGAACTGGGCGTACGCCGGAACACCGCAAAGGGTGCCGCACAGGATCACCAATGTTACAAGGTTGCGCATCCCATTCCCCCACCGGAGCGGAGCTCGTGTTGACGGCATACGTATCGCCGATCAATCCCTGCCACTTGGTGTCTTCGCTACGGCACTATCTTTGCCTGCAGCCGTTTCGCCTCGATCTCGGCGAGTTTCGCCGTGCGCGAAGCTTCGGCGGACTTGACCTGCTCGTCGCAGTACGTCGGGTTGCCGCAGCGCTCCTTGATGCGGTCGAGCGCCTCCTTGTATTCGACCTCGAAGGCTGCCTTCATTCTTGCGAAAAACGCGTCACGGTCCGCCTCGGTCTTGAAGGCGTCCGGCACCAACGTCAGCGTAATGAGGGTCGGGTATTCGTTCATGGCGCCCGATCCGGCGTCGACCACAACCCCGATCAACCCGCCGAACAGGATATTGCCAAACGTCATCGCCTGGAACGTTGACGCCATCGCGCCCGCGCTAGGCTGGTAACCCGTCTTGTCGCAGACGACCGCCAGATCCTTGGAGCTCTTGTCGACCGGGATGCTTCCCGGCGTCGGGTTTATCACCGCGACCGTCTTGCCTTCGCGTGAAATGGTGCAGGTAGCACCGGCTGGGTCGGTCGTGACGGTGATTGTCTGGCTCGAACCCTTGGTTAGGGTCGCGCACCCCGTGAACAGAATCGGTACGACGATGCCGAGGACGAGCAGGCGGACAAACGCAGCGAGCACGGTGGATGGTCGTGACATGGCGGTTCCGCCCCTTGGTGAAAGTACCGCGGGCGACGTTCCTGTGAGGTTCCCTGACTGGTACGTCGCGGTGCTTGATGGGGTCGATGTCGGCTGGTGCGTTCCCTCTTCACGCGCTCCTGGAACAGGTCGCGCAAGGCAAGCACCTTCGAAGCCCGACAGGGCGATACTGACCCACAGCAACCTTCCCTTGGGGCGAGTCTCCTGCGACGGCGCCGGGGAATGTTTGTCGCAGATCAACACGAAGGCGAGGCACTGCGGGGGTCGCCCGCGACGATCTCGGCCACGTCCGCCGCGCACGGCCGTGCTGGCACGGATCGACGGCGCTCGCGACCGGGAGCTCTACCGTCGGCGCGGCTTCGACTGGCCGCTTGCGCGCGTCGTTCGATCCGCCGGTGGAGCTGTTATGTCATTGAAACCAGATCCCGGGGCCCGAGGTCGGATACGTGGGTCGCATTCGTGAGCCCGGCTTCCCGCGCCGCCGCAAGCGGACCTGGCGCCGCAGCGCTTCGTGTCCCGGCCCGGTTGCCATGGCGGGGTTGTCGTTCTTCGGCAGCGCCGATCGTGATGTATGTCAAAACGCGGTCATTCGGCGGAGTGTAAAAGGATGCTTTCGACGCAAATGTTTCTCCTCTAGCGCGTCGCCGCGCTCGGCATCTGACTAGACGACGGGATGCCGGCGTGTTTTTCTTCCGGTCGACCCTTGGCGCGGGGGCACTCGCCCATCCGCTCGAGCTGCCGCATCCCGTAGATCCGACTCCTAACACCGGCGGGGCCGGAACGGACCGCCCTCGCGCGGAGGAGGTCTTCCGCGACCGCCAGGCAGTTAGCGGGGCAGACGGCGTTGTTGCCGGGCGCTACCTGGGCGCAGCGCGCTCCGGCGACGGGTTGCGCAAAAGCTTCGCGGCGTCGTAGCCGAACGCGGCCAGGCCCTCGGTAATCCGCGAATAGGTCGCGTCGTCCATCCGCGGATCGCGCGCGAGAATCCACAGGTATTCGCGCGACGGCTCGCCGACCACCGCGTAACTGTAGTCCGGCGCGAGCTCGATCACCCAGTAGTCGCCCCAGACGAACGGCAGGAAGCCCAGCCACGCCGGGGCGAAGCGCACCTCGAGCTTCGCCGGCGCGACCACGCGCGCGAGGCCCTCGGCGCTCTGCGTCGAGCCGTCGTCCTTGCGGCAGGCGTTGACGACCCTGATCGTGCCGTCGGGGTTGCGCGTGTAGTTCGCGGTCACGTCCCGGGCACACATCCGCTCGAAGAAGTTCGGGTAGCGGGCGATCTCGTGCCACTGCCCGGCGTAACGGTCGAGGTCGATCTGCGGCACGACGGGCAGCGGCGCCGCGGCCCGCACGGGAAACACGGCGAGCACCGCACCGAGACCTGCGGCGAGGAGCAGCGCAGACATGGATGAGCGGGCGTCGACTATGGGCATGGCGATCTCCTCCGGCCGGGGGGCTCAGGCCGCCTTGTAGGTGTCGAGCCTGATGCGCTCGCGCTCGAGCGCCGCCGCCACGGGGGCCGCGGCCATGAGGCGCTCGACGTAGGCGTGGTAACCGGGCAGCGACGTCGGGTCGATCCCGGCGAAGCCTCCCCAGCGGAACAGCGTGAACGCGTACGCGTCGTGGAAGGTGACGCGCGCGCCGAACCAGTACGGCGACGCGTGCGCGACCCACGCCTGGATGCGCTCGAGATGACCGCGGTACTGCGCGGCCGCGATCCTGCGCACGTCCGCCTGAGCGGCTTCCGATTCGGCGAACGTGATCGCACGGTAGACGCGGGTAAAGGTGGTGTGCGCGGTGTTGTTCATCCACGCGAGTTGCGACATCGCCTGTGCACGCGCCCAGGTGTCGGTGGGAAACAGACCCGCCTGCGGGAAGCTCCGGTCGAGGAAATCGCAGATCGCGACGATCTGCGCGAGCGGCTTCCCGTCGACCAACAGGACCGGCACCTGGGCGCTGGGGTTGATCGCGAGATACTCCGGGGTCCTGTGCTCGCCCTTGTGCAGCTTGACGAGCCGGGGTTCGAACGGCGTTCCGGTGGCAGCTTTGATCGCTTCGAGGCCGACGTGCGGCACGAACGAGCAGGCGCCGGGGGCGAAGTAGAGCGCGAGGTTCATTCGGGACTCCTTGTTCTGCAGTGTCCGTCGGCCGCGGGAACGGGGCCGGACGAGCGTCATTGTGCCAGCCGCGGCGCGGGCCGCGGCGCTCGCGTAGAATCCTCCGGCATGAGTCCTGATTCGAACGTCGGCCACCCGCCGTCGCTGTGGGCGGCAACCGCCATTGCGGACCGCGACTGGCCGGTGCAGGCCGGCGACGTGCGCACCGACGTGGCCATCGTCGGCGGCGGGTACACGGGCTGCGCGGCCGCGCTTGCGCTCGCCGAGCGTGGCGCGCGGGTGACGCTGCTCGAAGGCAACCTGATAGGGTGGGGTGCGTCCGGCCGCACCGGCGGGCAGGTGAATCCGGGCCTCAAGTTCGACCCCGACGAGATCGAGACGATGCTGGGCGCCGACCTCGGGCCGCGCGTCGTCGCGGCGGTGGGTGGCGTCGGCGACGAGATCTTCGGCCTGATCGCGCGCCACGGGATCGACTGCGACCCGGTGCGCCGCGGCTGGCTGCAGCCGGCGTTCTCGGCGCCCACGCTCGCGCTCGTCGCGCGCCGCTGCGAGCAGTGGGCGCGGCGCGGCGCGCCGGTCGGCGTGCTCGACCGCGCGCAGATGGCCTCGTTCATCGGCAGCGACCACTATTTCGGCGGCTGGGAAGACCGGCGCGGCGGCAACATCCAGCCGCTGTCGTTCGCGCGCGGCCTCGCGGCGGCCGCCGGCGACGCAGGGGCGGACATCTACGTGCGCTCGCCGGCGACGTCGCTTCGCCGCAGCGACAACCGCTGGACGGTGACGACACCGCGCGGCGCCGTGACCGCCGATAAGGTTCTGATCGGCACCAACGGCTACACGGACGCCCTGTGGCCGGGACTCGCGCGCACGGTCGTGCCGATGATCAGCTTCCAGGCCGCGACCCCGCCGCTGCCTCCGGAGCAGGGCGCGAACATCCTTCGCGAGGGGCACTCGGCGTCGGACACGCGGCGACTGCTGTGGTACTACCGCCGCGACCGGCAGGGCCGGCTGGTGATGGGCGGGCGCGCGCCGTTCCGCGAGGATCTCGGCCCCGCCGACGCCTTCCACCTGCGCGCGGCGGTCGACCGCCTGTATCCGCAGCTGGCCGGCGTGCCGTTCGAATACTACTGGGCGGGCCGCGTCGCGATGACCCGCGATCACCTGCCGCACCTGCACGAGCTCGCGCCGGGACTGTGGGCCGGGCTCGGCTACAACGGCCGCGGCGTGGGCCTCGCGACGCTGTTCGGCCGGTGGCTCGCGGAGCTCGCGCAGGGCGCGCGCCCGGCCGACATCCCGTTTCCGGTGACGGCGATGCGCCCGATTCCCGGCTACCCGTTTACCCGCATCGTCGCGCGCGCGCTGGTCCGCTATTATCGGGTGCGCGACAACCTCGAAGCCGCCTGACCCGCACCGCGTCCCGTCTCGCCCATCGCCCAGGAGCCCGCCATGATCCGATTCGTCCGTCTCGCCGCGCTTGCCGCGGCGCTCGCCGTCGCGCCGTTCGCCGCCGCCCAGACCGTCTACAAGGTGGGCTCGACGCCGACCGGCGTGCCGTTCACGTTCCTCGACGTCAAGACCAACACGATCCAGGGCGCGATGGTCGATCTCATCACCGCGATCGGCGACGACGCGGGCTTCAAGGTCGACGTGCAGGCCACGCCGTTCTCGGCGCTGGTCCCTTCCCTCACCGGCGGCAAGATCGACATCATCTCCGCCGCGATGCTGATCACCGACGCGCGCAAGGAAGTGATCGACTTCTCCGACCCGGTGTTCCCGTATCCGGAGGGAATGGTCGTCAACGCCGACGACAACGTGCCGTACAAGGGCCTCGCCGACCTCAAGGGAGCGACGGTCGGCGTGCAGGTGGGCACCGTCTACGTCGACTTCCTGAAGAAGAGCGGCGAGTTCGCCGAAGTGAAGGTCTACGACTCGCTTGCCGACGTGCTGCGCGACGTGAGCCTCGGCCGCATCAGGGCGGGCTTCGGCGACGGCCCGATCCTCGCGTACCAACTCTCGCAGAACAAGGATTTCAAGGCGAAGCTCGTCCGTACGTACGAGCCGAAGATGGCCGGCAGCGTGGGCATCGGCGTGCGCAAGACCGACGGCGAGCTCCTGAAGAAGATCAACGCGTCGCTCGGAAAGCTCAAGGCGAACGGAACGCTGGACAGGATCCTGGTGAAGTGGAATCTGAAATAGGGCGGGACCCATCGCTGCCGCCGGGGTCGCGCGACGATGAACCGTTTCCGCAACACCGATTAGATGCTGCGGTTCCTCGCCGACGCGCGCGACTTCCTGCCGATCCTGCTCCATGGCTGCCTCGTCACCATCGAGCTGACGCTCTGCGCGCTTGTGCTGTCGACCGCGCTCGGCTTCGTCTGGGCGCTACTGCGGCTGTCGCCGTCGCGCTTCCTGTCGGTGCCCGCGGTGACGTTCATCACGATCATCCGCGGCATCCCGATCATCGTGCAGCTCTTCTACATCTACTTCGTGCTGCCCGATCTCGGCGTGCAGCTCTCGGCGTTCCAGGCCGGCGTGGTGGGGCTCGGCGTCGCGTACTCGGCGTACCAGGCCGAGAACTTCCGCGCCGGCATCCAGTCGGTCGATCCGGGCCAGATCGAGGCCGCGCAGACGCTCGGCATGCGCCCGCCCCTGATCATGCGCCGCGTGATCCTGCCGCAGGCGATCCGCGTGTTCCTGCCGCCCTACGGCAACACGATGATCATGATGCTGAAGGACTCGTCGATCGCCTCCGCGATCACGGTCGCCGAGCTCACGCGCGGCGGCCAGCTCATCGCCGCGTCGACGTTCAAGAACATGACGGTGTTCACGCTGGTCGCGCTCCTCTACCTCGCGATGAGCCTTCCGCTCACGTACCTCGCGCACCGTCTCGAGCGCAAGTTCGGCCGCAAGTGATCGTCGTCGACCGCATCGGCAAGGCGTTCGGCGCGCACGTCGTGCTGGACGATTTCTCGCTCGAGGTGGCGAAGGGCGAGGTCGTCTGCATCATCGGGCCGTCGGGGTCCGGCAAGTCTACGGCGCTGCGCTGCATCAACGGGCTCGAGACGTACGACCGGGGCACGATCACGATCGACGGCGTCCGCGTCGACCGCAACGAGCCGTCGATCCATGCGCTGCGCAGCGAAGTGGGCATGGTGTTCCAGCGCTTCAACCTGTTCCCGCACCGGACCGCGCTCGAGAACGTGATGGAGGGCCCGGTTTACGTGAAGCGCGTCGCGCCCGGCGAGGCCCGCGCGCGGGCGCTCGCGCTGCTCGCGAAGGTGGGCCTCGCGGAGAAGGCCGACGCCTACCCGGACCGGCTGTCGGGCGGCCAGCAGCAGCGCGTCGCGATCGCCCGCTCGCTGGCGATGGAGCCGAAGGTGATCCTGTTCGACGAGCCGACGAGCGCGCTCGACCCGGAGCTCGTCGGCGACGTTCTGCACGTGATGCTGCAGCTCGCCCGGGAAGGGATGACGATGGTGGTCGTCACGCACGAGATCGGCTTCGCCGCCGAGGTGGCCGGCCGCGTCCTCTTTCTCGACCACGGGCGGATTCTCGAGCAGGGCCCGCCGGCGGCGATCCTGCGAAACCCGCAGCACGAGCGCACGCGCGACTTCCTGCAGCGCGTGCTCCACCCGGTGGCCTGATGTCTTCCACGCCGGCCCACGACTCTGCCAATCCCGATTTGTTGAGCATCATGCCGGCGACGGCGCGCCGGGTCATCGAGGTCGGCTGCAGCAGCGGGGCGCTGGCGCGCGAGTACAAGAAGCGCAATCCGCAGAGTCATTACGTCGGGATCGAGATCGAGGCCGAATTCCGGGCGCTCGCGGCGCGGCACTGCGATCGCGTGGAAATCGTCGATATCGAAACCGTGGCGGACGCGGACTTCGCTCCGCGCTTCGAGGCCGATTGCTGGGTATTCGGCGACAGCCTGGAGCACCTGCGCGACCCGTGGCGGGTGCTGCGCAATATCCGCTCCGGCCTTCCGGCGCAGGGCTGCGTCGCGCTTTGCGTGCCCAACGCGCAGCACTGGAGCGTGCAGGCGCGCCTGTGCGCGGGTCTGTTCCGTTACGAGGAGGCGGGCTTGCTGGACCGGACGCACTTGCGCTGGTTCACGCGCATCACGCTGCTGGAAACGGTGCGTGCCTGCGGCTTTCGCGTGGACGAAATGCATTCGCGGATTTTCGACGAACCGAACAAGGACAGGTGCCTGCCGCACCTGCGCTCCCTCGCCCGGGCGCTCGGCGTCGATGCCGAGCAGGCGGTGCAAGACGCCTTGCCCCTGCAGTACGTGCTGCGCATCGTGCCCGAGGGACCGACCGCCGCGGCGACGCCGACGCCCTGACCGGCGCGAGGAGCCCCGCATGGCGAAGGTGTACGGCGCAGCGATGGTCCGCAACGAAGCGGACATCATCGAGGCGTTCGTCCGCCACAACCTGACGGTGCTGGACGGCCTCGCCGTGGTCGACCACGGATCGTTCGACGGCACGTCGGAAATCCTCGCCGCGCTCGTCGCCGAAGGCGTGCCGGTGGTGGTTGCCCGGGACGACTCGACCGGTCACCATCAGGGCGATGTCATGACGCGGCTCGTGCGCGACGTCCTCGCGCGGACGCCTGCCGATTTCGTGTGCGCGCTCGATGCCGACGAGTTCCTGAAAGTGCGCTCGCGCCCCCTGCTGGATCGCGTCCTGCAGCAGCTCCCGCCGGGGATGCACGCGGTGGTCGAGTGGCACACCTATGTCCCGGACTTCGCGGCGGGCAACCCCGAAGGCGACGTGCGCAAGTGCATCGCCGGAGCCCGGCGCCTCGCGCAGGAGCGCCACGACCTGTACAAGGTGGTGGTGGCCAGGGATTTCCTGCGGACCGGGGACGCGCTGATCGGCTCGGGCAATCACCTCGTCGTTCCCTCGCCCGCTGCCATCGCCGCGGGCCGGTCGAACCCGCACGCGAGGCTCGCGCCGGAGGTGCTTGCGCTGGCGCACCTGCCGGTTCGCAGTTGCGATCAGTTCACCGCAAAGATCGCCATCGGTTGGCTGGCGACGCTCGCGACGCACGCCGCTCCCGCGAACGCCGCCTTCCACTGGCGCGAGGTGTATGAAGACATCGTCGCCGGACGGGAGCTCACGCCGGAAAGGCTTGCGGACATTGCAGCGAATTACGGCGTGCCGAGGAGCCAGTGGCGCGCCGCCGACCAGATTGCCCGCGTCGAGGATCCCTTCCTGGCCGATATCGAGCTGCGCTACACGCAACCCGGGCGCCGCGATCCGCTGGCCCTCGTGCTCGCCTTTGCCGCGAGGCTCGCCGCCGGAAGCTGACGGCAGGCGAAACGAAGCCGGCCCTCGCTCCGCGGCGCGTCGACGCGGCAAGGTCCCGCGTCAGAACTTCAGCAGCCCCTTGAGCTTGTTGACGGCGTCGGCGGCATCGTCGGCGGGATTCGGCGCGCGCGGGGCCTGCGTCTGCGGGGGCGGCGCGTTCGGCGCGCCCTGCGCCCGCCCGCGGGACCGCGCGCCGGCCGCCTCGTCGGCTTCGCCCATGCCCAGCGGCAGCATGCCCACCGACTTCACGCGGACCCTCGCGGTCCAGATCTGCTCCCATACTGCCTTCGGATCTGCGGGGCGCGGCGGGTGCACGAGGTTCAGCTCCTCGCCGTAGGCAATGAGCTGCAGCATCGCGCCTTCGACGCCCTCGAACACGCCCTTCGGGATCGCGCAGGCGGTGACGCTCGGCGGGAGCACCACCTTCTCGCCGATCATCCGGCGCAGGAAATCGTTGGGAAGATACGTGAGGAGACCCCAGCCGGTGTCCTGCACCTCGCTCGACGACCAGATGATCATCTCGCCCGTGCTCTCGCGGTGGCCCATCGCCTGCAGGAAGTAGCCCTGCGCGTGGGGAACCGCCTTCCACGCGAGCGCGAACGGCCCCGGCATCGCGCCCTTCGCGGTGACTTCGACCGGCGCGAGGAAGTCCTGCTTCTCGCCGATGACGAACCTGACGTCGGGCGTCGCGTTGCCGTGGACGAGCTGCTCGCCCTGGATCGAGGCGCCGGCGGGAACGGGCTTCGGCTCGCGCTCGTTCGGCCAGCGCAGCTGCGCGTTGCGGATCGCGCTCGAGCGGTCCGGCGGCGCGCGGCCGGCGAGCGCCTGCGCGAACTGCTGCGGCGACATCTTCTCGGTGTCGGCCACCTTGGGCTGTCCGGGCCCGATCGCGTCGCCGCAGCCCCAGTACACGAGCATCCGGGCCTTCGGCTTTTCGGGCGGGGGGCCGTCTTCCGCAGGCTCGCGCCCGCCCGGCGTGGCCGCCGGCGGCACGAGCGGCAGCGACTTGCCCATGGCCATCCCCGGCGGGATGTCGTGCTCCGCGGCGGGCGCACCCGCGACCTTCTGCGTCGAGCGCAATCCGAGCCAGAGCTCCTTCTGCGGTCCGCCGCCCATGCCTCCGGGCATCATCATCGCGGCCATGCCGCCGGCGGGCATGCCGGGGATCGACATGTTGCGGGTGCCGATGTCGACACCGTACTGGGCGATCGGCGGCCTGACCTGCTGGCCGTGCGCGGTGACCGAGAACAGCGTGGCGACGGCAAGCGCTGCGGTGCGTCGGGGAAGAATCATCGGGGCTCCTGTGGCATCGGGCGGGCCCGCGTCGAGCGGGCTCGCGCAATCAATCGAGTGGCAGCTTATTCTACGGGACTGCGCGCGACGATCGCAGCATCGCGCCGGCGGCGACGGGGCCCGTGGCGCGTCGGAAAGGAACGCGCTACTGCGCCTGCGCGATCGCGACCGGTGCGGCGTACGCGGTGCTGCGCAGCGTCCCGTCCCGCTGCATCAACGCCGCGACCGCCTCGGCCGGCTCGTTGCAGAACACCAGCCGGTCGAGGTCGTGGGGGCCGATCAGGCCGGCGTCCTGCATGCGCGCCCGCATCCAGTCCAGCATTCCCTGCCAGAACGTCTTGTCGTAGAGGAGCACCGGCGCGTACGGCGACTTCCCGCACTGGATCAGCGTCAGCACTTCGCCCAGCTCGTCCAGCGTGCCGAAGCCGCCGGGAAAGAAGAGGAACGCCTTGGAATGGCGGCAGAAGGCGACCTTGCGCGACGCAAAGTGGTCGAACCGCAACTCGACGTCCAGGTGCGGATTGGCCATCTCCTCGGCGGGCAGCCGGATCGACAGGCCGACGCTGCGTCCGCCGCGCCCGGCCTTGGCACCTTCGTTGGCCGCCTCCATGATGCCGGGCCCGCCACCGGTGATTACGGCGACGCCCAGCTCCGAGAGCAGCCGCGCCGTTTCCCGCGCGGCGACGTAATACGGATTGTCGGACTTGATCCGGGCGCTGCCGAAGATCGCGACCGACGGGCCGAGATCGACGAGCGCCGCCAGGGAAGCGTCGACTTCCCGGGCGAGACGCTGACTCAGCGTGTTCTTGTCGACGATCTTGGTTCGCAGGCTGCGCATGGCTGTCGGTGTCGCTGCCCGATGCGCGGATCGGGCGAGCAGGCATCTCTCCGATGGAGTGTCGGTACCGGGTGGCGAGCAAGATCGATGCCACCTTGCATGACGACGGTCATGCAGGGGCCGGGACTGGGTACACCGACGTGCCGTGCAGAGCCCCGTCAAACCGCCGGAACGAAGCGGCGATGCGCTCGATCGGGGCTGTGCGGCGCGACCGCGGGGAGGTTCCGACGAGTGGGCCGGCGCAAAGCGCCCCGAGGGTCAGTACTTGCCGGTCAAGGCGACCCCGGAGAACGACGTGTATGCGCGCACCATGACGTAAAACGTTCCGGCCTGCGCCGGCGATATGGTGCAGGTCTCGTTGTTGCCAGCCATGAAGGGACGGCAGTCGTAGCTGGAGGTGGTCGGCGCCGCGCCGAATCGAACGTACAGGTCGGCGTCGCCCGTGCCGCCGGCGATGGTGAACGCGAGGTTGGTCGCCCCGGCCGGCACGTTCATCGTGTACCGCAACTCGGTGCCCGCACTTCCGGAGAGTCCCGACACCGGCACGCCATTCGCCAGCACGTTCGATGGCGGCGGGGACGCGCTCACGGTAACCGCCTTGGTCACGTTGGCGGTGGCGCCGGCGTTGTCGGTCACCGTCAGCATTACGCTGTACGTCCCTGCCGCGGCGTAGGTCCGGCTCGGGTTGGTGGCGGT